>Ga0310810_10000109_pt1 | contig 86017 bp, 87 predicted proteins | sample NCmetagenome_FD_207641 | JGI IMG/M metagenome (GOLD analysis project Ga0310810, IMG submission 207641) | Soil microbial communities from experimental microcosm in Duke University, North Carolina, United States - NC | ecosystem: Engineered > Artificial ecosystem > Soil microcosm > Unclassified ... | reverse complement strand
TCGACGGTGGTGGCCTCCCAGCCTTCGCGCCAGCGCGCCACGTCGAGCATCAGCTTCCCGTTCTGGAAGACGAAGCCGCCTCCGTCGAACAGAAGGCCGTCGTTGCCCCCCACCAGGTTCACGTAGGCCAGCGTGCACTGGTGATCACCGGCGCGGGTGATGAGCATCTCCCGCCGGGTCTGGTCCGTCCCCACGCGGAAGGCGGAGCCGGAGATGTTCACCACCAGCTCGGCGCCGGAGTACGTGCGCCGACGCATCGGGCAGTCGGTGGTCCAGGCGTCCTCGCACACCTCCGGGGCGATGACGCCGAAGTCGAACCGGAAGATGACGTCGCCGAAGGGGATGCCCCGGTGCTCGTCGAGCTGGTAGGGAAAGCCACGGCTGAAGGTGCGGCCCTCGTAATAGATGCTGTACGTCGGGAGCTTCTCCTTGGGCACCAGGCCCCGGATCTCCCCGCCGGCGACCACGGCCGCGCACCCGTACCGGAGGCCCTCGTGGAGGACGGCCACGCCGAGGACGTGCACCGTGGGCTGCCCCTTCGTCTCCTTCGCGAAGTGCTGCAGGGCCCGCCACTGATCGTCGACGAACCCCTGCCACTGGATGAGGTCCTCGGGCGGGTACCCGCCGATCATCTGCTCCGGGTAGGCGGCGACCGTCACGTCGGCGGCGGCCATCTCCTTCGCAAAGCGGAGCGCCCGCTCCACGTTCCCCTGGGTGGCGCCGACCGTGGTGTTGACCGAGGCGAGGCCGATCTTGACCAGACGCATCGTCAGTTCACCGGCCCCTCGGGCTTCGCCGGGGCGAGTCGGGCGAGTACCTCGCTGACCTCGGCCAGCACCGAGCGCAGCCGCGCGCCCACGTCGAGCTCGCACAGCAGATCCTGACGCCGCTCCACGTCGGCCACCACGCTGGAGGCCACCACGTCGGCGAGCGCTCCGCCCGAGGCCCGGGCCGATGCCTGGAGCAATCCCTGGGCGACCGGAGGCGGCAAGCGCGCGGCGAGCTCGAGCATCGCCTGACGGAGCTGCTCCTCCTCCACGCCGTGGTAGTCGGCGTCGGGGAGGATGGCCGCGCGCACCTCGCGGAAGAGCTGCTCCGGCGGGAGCTCCTCGAGGATGCGCGCGCGCACCGTGCCCTGCACGATGATGTTGTACCGGCCGCCGTCCAGCTCCTCGTGCCAGGCGATGATTCCGGCGCAAACCATCGGCCGCATCCGCGGGCGGCCGGAGTAGCTGCCCTCGTAGCCGGGCTCCAGCTGCGCCATGGCCATTACCTTGTCGCCGGCCAGTGCCGACTTCACCAGCGAGCGGTAGCGGGGCTCGAAGATGTGAAGAGGGAGGACGGTGTGCGGAAACAGCACGGCCGAGGGGAGGGGGAAGATCTTCAGCGCGGTCGCGGCGCGCTCCACCCGTTCCAGGGCCGTCATGCCGGGCAACCTAACATCCGGACACCCGGCTGCCACACAGCGCCCCCCTGCACACCGGGGGCTCCTGCTAGGGTGCCGGCCAATTCCTGCATGAGCGCCGATACGATGTCCCAGCTCCCCGCGACTCCCTGGGGCCGGGCCCGGGCCTGGTCCGGGAGGATGTACAGCCGGGTGGAGTCTTACGCGAACACCCCCGCCGCCTTCACCGCGCTGGTGGTGGTGGCGGCGATCGACTCGGCCTTCTTTCCCGTTCCGCCCTTCGTGCTGCTGATCCCGATGATCATCGCGGCGCCGCGCCGCTGGTTCCAGCTGACGCTCTGGGGAACGCTCGCTTCCATCGTCGGCAGCATGCTCGGCTACGCCATCGGCGCGGCCATGCGCGGGGGTCTCAATCTCATCCACATCGACCCGAACCTCCGGCTCGATCTCGGGCCGGACTGGCTTCGGAAGGCGCTGCTGGTGCTCGCCGGACTCGCCGCGGCGGTGGCGGTCCTCTCGGCGCTGCAGGGGTTCCGGCGTCCCGGCACGCGGCTCCGGGTGGGCGGGGCCGGTCTGCTGGCGGTGGCGCTCGCCATCGCCTCTCGGTCGACCGGGTGGTTCGGCGTGCACGGCACCCTGGCGGAGCTGCTGAGCCACAACTGGTGGTCCCTCGCCGTGGTCTGCATGGTGGTGCCGGCGTTCAAGCTCGCCACCATCGGAAGCGGTCTGGTCGGTGTCTCCTTCGGGCCATTCCTGGGAGCGGTCGCCATCGCTCGCGTCGTCCGCTTCGGCGTGGCTGCGGCGCTGGCGCGCTTCGGTGGACCGCCAGTCCGCGACTGGCTGCTCCGGCACGCGCACGCGCACGCTCCTCCGGCGACCGCGGGCCGCCCGCTCGAGACCTGAACAGGCGATTCCGCTGCAGCTGCACCGGGCTGCAATCACCGGACGGCTGGCGCGTCTTCTCGGTCGGAGGAAACCGACACCATGTCTCGTCCCGCCGTTGCCGCGCTGCTTTCGTTCCTGATTCCCGGGCTCGGGCAGATCTACAACCGCGAGGTGCTCCGGGGTCTCTTCTGGCTGATCATCACCCCGGCCCTGTGGATCGGCAGCGCCGGCTTGTTCGGGTGGATCGTCCATCTCATCTCGGCCGCCACGGCGTACCACCGCGCCGAGCTGCAGGACGGCCTTCCCCGGCCGAGCCGGCTCGACTGGCGCTCGCTGTAGAGGAACGACCGGCCGTCGCTACGCCCCCCCGCACCAGGGGGACGCTCAAGGAAGCGTGCAGGGCGCGCCAGCGTCCAGGCTCAGGGAAGCGAGGCGGTCTTCTCGCCACCCGCGCCGCCCGACCCACGGAGCACCGCGAAGTTGATGTTGCCGTAGCCGCCGCCCTGGCAGCTGAACATCACCCGCTTGATGATCCGGAAGGGCACGTCCTTGTGGCCCTGGATGTTCACCACGCCCTTGAAGGCAGTCCCGTCGTTGGCCAGGGCGTGGAGCTCCTCGGTTTCCTTCTTCTGCTCGCGGAGCTTCTCCTCCAGCGCGGGGATGGTGACGTAGTCGTCGCGCGAGAGGTCGGCCACGCGGGCGACCGCGACACCGTTGATGATGATGTCGTCGTTGCTGATCATGATCACCGGCGCGAGCTCCAGCTCGTCCACGTGCGTCGCCGTGGGCAGCTGGATGTCCTTGGTCATGTTCAGGATCTCTCCCGTCGCCGAGAAGTTGGCGATGAGGAAGAGCACGATGATGACGAACATGTCGACCAGCGGAGTGATGAGGAGATCCGCGTTGGTCGCCTTGTGCGAGCCGTGCCCGTGGCCGAAGACCTTCGACTTCCGGAGGCGCTTGCCGAACCGCTTGCCTGGCGTCTCGATGGCCATGGTCAGGTACTCACGGGCGCGACGGAGACGGAGGGGAAGCCATCCCCGATGCACTCGTCGATGACGTGCACCAGGTCCTCGTAGCGAACAGCGTCCTCGGTCTGCACGGTGATCGCCGTCTGATCGGGGCCGAGCTTCTCCTTCACGTCCTTGAAGCGCTCGGCGAGGCGAGTGAGGTCGATCTGCTGCTTGGCGTCACGCACGACGGGGATGGGGTCGAAGGTGCTGGTTCCGACGGTGAGGCGCAGGTCCTTCTCCGAGAGGAGGAGGGTCACCGGGACCGTCTTGTCGTCCTTGTCCGGCGTGGGATCTCCGTCGCCACCGCCACCGCTGACCTGTAGCCGCCCGATCTGCGTCCAGACCGCGGTCATGATCAGGAAGCTGATGGTCACTGCCATCAGGTCGATGAACGGGACCAGGTTGATGGTGGCGTCCAGGGGCTTCTTGGGGCCCTTGGCATTACCGAGGTCCATCCCGCCGGCCATGCGCGCTCTCTCCGGTCTCTAAGGGGTTGGGGTGGGAACGGCGAGGGCTCTAGTCGTCGTCGCGGCCGGCGGACACGGTCAGGTTCTTGAACTTGTCCTTGTTGTTCACGACCAGGTTCAGCACCGAGACGCTCGTCTCGTTGATGTCGTTGATCAGGCTCTGGGTCCGGCCGTTGAGGACGGAGAACATGATCAGCGCCGGGATGGCGGTCAGCAGCCCGAAGAAGGTGCAGTTCATCGCCTCCGAGATGCCCTGGGAGAGGATGGTGGCCTTGTCCGCCGGGTTCACGTGGGCCACGGCCTCGAAGCACTGGATCAGGCCGTTCACCGTTCCGAGGAGTCCGGCGAGCATCGCCGCGTTCCCGAGCATCGCCAGGTAGCCGGTGCGGGCCTCGAGCTTCGGCGTCTCGCGGAGGCTGGCCTCGTCGAGGGCGGCCTGCACCTCGTCCTCGCCCTTCGGCACGTTCATCAGGCCGGCCTTCACCACGTTGGTGAGCGGGGTGCTCTTCTGGCCGGCGACGTAGTTGATCGCCTTGTCCAGGTCACCGGCGTAGATGTGCTTCTTCAGCCCGCGAAGGAAGCCGTCCTTGTTGATCGGCGCGGAGAAGAACAGCACCACGCACCGCTCGATGATGATCGCGAGGGCGATCACCGCGCAGACGGCGATGGGATACATGCCGCCCTTGCCGGCGCGGAACCGAGCCGCCATCTGGTCGAAGAACGAGCCCGAGGACGTCGCCTCGGCGGCGAGCAGCGTCAGTCGGGTCAAGAGCCCCACGGTCATCGATGTGCCTCCGAACTGGCCAGCGCGCCACGGCGGTCGCCTCGGACCGGCGGATCACGCAGGAACCCTGGAATTCAGGGGGAACTGAAGGTGCATCCTACGTCCCGCAAGGAGCAACCTGTCAAGAAACCAAGGTAGGGAAGTACGCGCAAACTCTCCATATTTTTGGACCACGGGACAACTCCAGCGGGGCGAGATGCCCCGCGCGGGCGCTACCCCTTGGAGGCCGGCGCGCCGTCCTCGTCCGAGGCCCGTTCCAGGTCGAGGATGCGGGCCTCGCCGACGTAGGCCTTCGTCTCGAAGCGGGTGATCCGCCCGATCTTCCGGACGATCTCCTTCATCCGCTCCGCCTCCTTGTGGATGATGTCCACCTTGGCCCAGGCGTAGTCGTCCTCGCGGAGCTTGCGCTTGAGCAGCTCGGCGTAGCCCAGCACCGAGGTGAGCGGCTGGTTCAGCTCGTGGGCCGCGGTCCCGGCCAGGGCGATCATCTCGGCGCTCCGCTCGCTGCGCTCGAGCCGCAGGTTGGCGTCGGAGAGCTTGCGCTCGAGCTGCACGCGCTCGCGGAGGTCGCGGAGGATGCCCACCGTCGCCACCTCGCGGGCGCCCTCGTAGAGGATGGACCCGGTCATGTTCACCGGGACACGCTCTCCGGACTTGGTGACGATGTCCTGCCGGGTGAGCGCGAGCCGCCCCGGGCCGCCGTGCTCCGGCGAGCGCATCCGCTCGAGCAGCTCGACGGAGATGCCCTCGCCGACGAAGAAGTCCGCCACGCCGAGCGTCGCGATGGCCTCCTGCGCGCTGTAGCCGGTGAGCGCCTCGGCGCCCTTGTTGAAGAGGATGAAGCGCCCTCGCATGTCCATGGCCACCACCGCATCCACGGTGTTGTCCACGAGCTTCTCGAGGAACTCCTTGGTCCGCCGCAGCTCGTTCTCGATCCGGCGGGACTGGGTCACGTCGCGGAAGCTGAGGATGGCGGCGGCATCGCCCTCGCGCAGGGGCGCCCCGCTCACCGAGAGCGTGAGCTGGCGGGCAGTGGGCGTGTGGGCCCGGACGTCGACGTCTCGCTGCACCTCGCCCCGGGCCACTGCGCAGAGGAGCGCGGTGAGCGCCTCCGCCCCGAGCGCGCCGGTGAGGTCCTCCACGTGGCGGCCCTCGAGCTGCCCTGGATCCACGTCGAGCATCGCGGCGCCGGCGGGGTTGAGGAGCAGCACCTTCCCCGTTCCGTCGAGGATGGCGATGCCCTCGGAGACGTGGGCGAAGAAGGCCTGGTAGCGCTGGAGCTCATCCGCACGGCGCTCGGCGAGGAGGCGGGCCGACTTCTCGCGCGCCGACTCGCCGCGCACGCTCTCCAGCAGCCGCGCGTTCCGCAGCGCGACGGCGGTGGCGTGGCCCACCGTCGCGAGGAAGTCCACCTCCGCGGGGCTGAAGGCCGGACGCTCGCCCGAGCCGCGGACCAGGAGCACCCCGAGGACCTTGCCCTGCACGGTCAAGGGGAGCGCGGCGATGGAACGCACGCCGGCGGCGACGACGCGCTCGTGCATCCCCTCGAGGAGCGGATGGCTCGGGACGTCTTCCACCACCGTGGGCAGGCCGGTGCGCAGGCACTGGCGGACCTCGGGGTAGCGGTCCATGTCGATGCGGAGGTTCTTGATGTCGGGCGCGTCGCTCGCGGCGACCACCACCGCCGAGCCCGCGCCGTCGTCGAGGAGGAGGCTGGCCCGGGGGATGTCCAGCATCTCCGCGAGCCGGCGAGTGACGTCGTGCAGGAGCGCGTCCACGTCCGTCGACTCGGCGTAGCGGGCGGTGAGCTCCAGCAGCATGTCGAGGTTCCGCTGCTGGGCGCGGGACTGGAGCTCGAGCGCGTGGCGCTCCCGGGCCTTCTGCAGGCGCCAGCCGAGCTCCGACTCCAGCTGGCCCACCGCGAGCAGCGAGTCGGCGGGCACGCTCAGCACGGAGCGGCGCCGGACCACCGACTGATCCACCACCGCGAGCAGCGCCTGCTGGCCGCTGACCGGCGTGACCGCCCGCAGCGCCTCGTCACCCAGCGGAGAGGTGAGGTCCACCAGGACGTAGCTCGCCTCGGCGATCTGGCCGGCGGCCAAGAGCGCGACATCGCTTCCAAGCAAGGCTGCCGTCACCCGATCCCGGAGACCGGAGCTGTCCGGCAGGAGGAGCAGGCCCGAACGAAGCGCCATCGACACCCTCCGGGATGCTAGCACCAAAGCCGCCGTGACCACCGACTCCCACATCCCGGCGCTGGTGGAGACGCTCCGCGAGGTCGCCTCGGCCTCTGACCGGCTGCCGGACGCCGCCGGCGACGCGACGCGCGCCCTCGCACGGCGGGTGCGCACCCGCATCCTGCGCGATCTCCTCCCGCGTCTGGCGAGCGATGCGCCGCTGCTCCTGGTGGCGGTGGCCGGCCCCAACAACGTGGGAAAGTCCACGCTGTTCAACACCCTGGTCGCCGCGGACCTCTCGCCGGCACGCGCCGAGGGTGGCCTCACGCAGCAGTGCCTCGCCGCGGCAACGCCGGAGACCGCGAGCGGCCCGGGTCGCGAGGCGCTCTCCGCGCGCTACGAGGTGGTGCTTCTTCCACCCGGGACGCGTGCACCGGTGACGGAGCCGGGTCCGCCGGGACGCCTCTTCCTGACCTCGACTCCCACCTTGCCGCCGGGGCTGGTCCTCGTCGACACGCCGGACTTCGACAGCGTGGTGCGCGAGAACCGGGTCCGCAGCGAGGCTCTCCTGTTGACGGTGGACGTCGTGGTCTTCGTCGTCTCGCGCCACACCTACCAGAACGCCGCGCTGGTGGACGTGGTCCAGCAGGCGGTGGGCCGGGGACGCCCCTGGGTGGCGGTCTACAACGAGGCGCCCGAGCTGCAGACGGTCCGCGCGCACCTGGACAAGCTGGCCGCCGACGTGGGCGCCCCACCCTTCGCGCGGTACCGGAGCCCGCACGACCCCGAGGTGGAGATGGGCCGGCGGCGCCTCACCGTCGAGCCGGTGGACGGCGGACCGGGGCTGGCGGAGCTGCTGGAGGATCCGGAGAGAGGAGCGGCGCTCCGCAGCGCCGCACGGGCCGCCGCGCTCCGCGACGCCGCGGCCGAGCTCGAGGAGCTGGCCGCCCAGGTCCTCGCGCTGGCGAGCGAGCCCGAGCGGCTGCGGACGCGGCTCCGCCACGGCCTGGCCGAGGTCGGCGCACGGGCGGCGCTGCGTGCGGTGCCGGCCGACGTCCTGCTCGAGGCGTTCCGCGACGAGCTGGACGCGCGGAGCCCGGTGAACCGGTGGATCCGCCGTCCGTTCCGCGGTCTCGGGGCGGTGCTCGGGGCGGTGGGGCGCAAGCTGCGTGCGTCCTTCAGCCCGCCGCAGCCGGTGGCGCTGGAGGCGACGGCGGCCGCGGCAACCGACGCGGCGCTGCGCGACGGCGTCCGACAGCTGCTCGAGTCGCTGGGCCCCGAGCTGGCCGCATGGCGCGGCGATGCGGGAACGCGGGAAGCGCTCGCGGCGGCGCTCGGTCTGCCGACTCTCTCGGCGCTCCACGCTCCGGGGCCGCTGGTGGAGGACGTGTCGCTCCGCGAGGACCGGGCGCAGCTGCTCGCCCGCTGCCGCGAGCTCGTGCGCGCGCATCTGCCGGGAGGATTCGAGGAGGGAGCGATCCAGGCGCTCGCGACCCTGGTCTACTCGGTCCCCGCCAGCGCCGCGGCGGTGGTGACGGTGGCCACCGGAGGAATCGGACACGACGCGGTGATCTGGGTGGGGACGCTGCTCACCACGCCCCTGATGGAGCGCTTCGTGGACCTTCTCGGAACCGGCGTGCGAGGCGAGGTGGTCCGGACGTGGTCCGAGAAGCATGGCGGCTCGCTCGGACGCGAGCTGGAAGCGAAGCTCTTCGGACCGCTGCTGCAGAGGCTGGACGCCCAGGTGGCGGCCGCCCAGTCCGCCGCGGCCGCGTTCTCCACGGCCGCCGGGCAGCTCGAGGGAGGCGACGCATGAGGTGGTTCCGACGGGCGAAGGGGGAAGAGGCGCCGCCGCCACCGCTGCCCGAGCCGGAGCTGATCCGCTCCAGGCTGCAGCTGGCGTGCGAGCTGCCTGCGCTGGCCGACGCCCGCGCGCTGCTGGAGCGGCTCGCGGACGACTACGCGCGCACGAGGGCGCTGGCCGAGCGGCCGCTGCGCATCGCGCTGGTGGGCTCGACGGGCGCCGGGAAGTCCACGCTGCTCAACGCCCTGGCAGGGACGGTGCTCGCGCGCGAGGGCGTGGACAGGCCCACCTCGTCGGAGGCAGTCGCCTACGCGCCGTCGGACGCTGATCTGGGTTCCCTCGGGGCGGCGGTGCCACGGGTGGTGCGGTACCTGACCGAGGCGGGGACGGCGTGGTCCGGGCAGGTGTTCGTCGACACGCCGGACCTCAACTCGGTGGCCCGGGACAACGCCGCCGCGGCGCTGGCGGTCCTGGACCAGGTCGACGCAGCCCTGGTGGTGTTCCACCGCGGCTCGGTGGCGGAGGCCCGGCCCACCGAGGCGCTGCGGCCGTTCGCCCATCGCCGTGCGCTGCTGGGGGTGGTGAACTTCGCGGACCAGCTCGGAGCGGAGGCCCGCGCCACGTTGCGCGAGCAGGTCGGGCGGGTGCTGCAGAAGGAGCTCGGGCTCGCCGAGCCTCCTCCGGTCTTCGTGGTGAGCGCGCTCAAGGCACGCCTCGGCGAGCCCCTGGACGACGACTGGTCCGCCCTGGAGGCGCAGCTGCGGACCCTGGCCGAGGCCGGTGTGGCCACCGAGCTCCGCCGCAGGAATGCGGAGGCGCTGCTCGGGCAGATCCGCACCCGGGTCGCCGGGGCGCTGCAGACGACGGAGGAAGCGCGGGGCGAGGTGCGCAAGGCGCTCGATGCCGGGCTGGCCGAGGTGCGCACGCCGCTGGGAGACGACTTCGGCGTGCGACTCGGGGGCGCCGGGGGGTTCCTGCGCCAGAGCGTGCGTCGGCAGGCGGCGGGGCGGCTCACCGGGCCCATCGGCTGGGGGCTCAGGCTCTCCGGGTGGGGCTCGGGCGGGCTCGCGGGCGCAGCGCTGGCCTCGCAGGCGAGCCTCCCGGCCGGGCTCCTGGTGGCGGCGACCGGGGCGGTGCTCGACGAGGTTCAGTCGCGCGGACGACAGGCGGCCGCGGAGCGAGTGGTGGCGGCGTCGGACGGAGCGCTCGATGCGCTGGCGCGCCAGGGGCTCGCTCCGGCGCGCGCGGTCGCCGCCGAGCGGGGTCTCCCGCCGGAGGTGAGCGGGTTGCCGGATCAAGCGGCGTGGGTGGCGCGGCTCGCCGGCGCGCGGGCGCTGGCGTGGCGCGAGGTCACCGGCTCGATGCTCGACGGTGCGGTGCAGGGCTGGTGGCGGTGGGCGCGCCTGCTGCTGGTGCCGCTGGTGCAGCTCCCGCTGCTCGGTCTGGTCGGCCACGTGGGCTACCGCGTGGCGCGCGCGTACTGGGAGGGCAAGTGGCTCCCCGGCGGGTACTTCCTGAACGCGGGCGTGCTCGCGCTGCTGTGGACCGTGGCGGGGACGGTGGTGGCGGGGCTCACGCTCGCCGGCGTGGCGGCGGCGGTGGCGCGCGCGGGTGAGGCGGCCTTCCTCCGCGCCGTCGATGGGGTGAGCGCGGACCTTCGCGGCGAGGTGGACCGGGCCCTCGAGAAGCCGCGCGAGGCGGCCCGACAGCTCGTGACGACGACGGATGAGTCCTGAGCTCGGACGCCCTCAGGATCTGCGCCACTGGCCGACGCGTCGTCGCCCAGATCGGGGAAGGGTCCACGAGCTCGAGCGCTCTCGCCGCCGACCGCGAGCGGGCTCCGTCGTGGATGCCGGGGCTAGTGCCGCGCCGGTGCGACTTCGTCGGCGTCGAGCAGCTCGGCCTCGGTGTCGCGCGGCGCGTCCTGGGTCGCGGACCTGGCATCGGCCGGACGCGCGAGTGACGGTGGCGGCGCCGAGGCGGCCGCCTCGGGAGCGGACGTCAGCGGAGACCCGGACTGCGGCGCCGACAGGAACGGAACGCCATCGCCGGACTGCGGATTCTCCGTCGCCGCGTGCGCGGCCACACCCGCCGTGGATCCATCGGCCGCCGCGCGCGTGCCGGACGGAGCCGGTCCACCGACGCTGATCGCCGCCTGACCCGCGCTGCCCGCTGCCGACTGCGCCGCGGGGTGTGTCTCTCCGGGAGGCTGGGCCACCGGGTCACCTTGCCGGACCGTGGCCGGCGGCTGGTGCGCCGCGACCTCGAGCGGCGCGGTGCAGGGCAGGCTCGAGACCCACGACTCGAGCACCGGATCTCCGTAGCCCTGGAGGCGCGCCTCGACCGACGGGTTGTTCCAGCCCGCGGAGACCGGGGTCGCGACCTTGAAGTGCAGGTGCGCACCGCAGGCCCAGCCCGTCTTTCCCGAGTAGCCGAGCAGATCGCCGCGTCGCACGTGCTGCCCGGGGGCAACGCTCACCGCGGAGAAGTGGAGGTACTGCGTCTCGACGTTGCCCAGGCTCTCGATGACGACGTAGTTCGCCTTCCGCGCCATCGCCGGATCACAGCCGCCCTCGTCGCTGTCGCCACGCGCGAGCCGCACCACGCCGTCGAGCGCCGCGACCACCGGCGTTCCCTCGGGCATGCGAAAGTCCCAGGCCCAGGTGTCGTTGCCGACGTGGCTGCCGACGTTGTGCACCTGGCTCACGGGGAAGGACATCCCGCATCCGAACGGGATCCCGACCTCGGGAGCTTCCGGTGGAGCGGGGACGGTCGCCGCGACGTCCGTGGTCGGCGGAACTGCAATTCCCGTTTCGGCGAGGACTGGAGCTCCGAGGAACAAAAGCGCCAGGAGAGCGGAGGATGCGGACCTGTCCACGGTTTGCTCTGTTCAATACCTCACCTCCCCCATGTGGGTTCATCACCGACTTTGGTCGGACGCTTGCCTGCTTCCAGCTGACGGACTCCGGACACCCTGCTCCGACCGGCGGTTGACCTTCGGGCGTCCGCGCCCGACTTCTCATGTCGCGACCCACTTCGGGTTTCCCATGGGTCCGGAGGACGGTGGTGACGACGGAACACGGGGGGAGCGTGCGGGTCTCGCTCCTCGATGGCCAGCTGCTCCGCGCCGACGCCCTGGCCCGGGTGCTCACCGACTCGGGCTACGTGGTGGTCGGTCGGCACACGCGCACCGACTCGTTCCTCTCCGGCTTGTCGCAAGAGCAGCCGCAGATCGCCTGCGTGGACGTCAGCCTCGACGACGACGGGGTCGGGGCCCTGGCGGAGGCCCGGCAGTTCCATCCCAACCTCCACGTGCTGGCGCTGGGGGATGGTCCCGGCGCGCTCGACCGCTGCATTGCCGCCGGAGCGGCCGCTTACCTGGACGCGCGCACCAGCGTCTGCAACGACGTGCTGCACACCCTGGAGCTGCTGGCCCGGGGGGAGCGTGCGGTCTCGGCCCAGATGCTGAGCACGGTGTTCCAGGTCACGCGCGCGCCCGAGCACGAGCAGCTGCGGCCTCTCTCCGCGCGCGAGCGGCAGGTGCTCTCGTGGGTCTCGGCCGGCGCCGACAACGGAGACATCGCTGCGAGCCTGCAGATCACCGAGCGGACGGTGAAGGCGCACGTCTCGAGCCTCTACCGGAAGCTCCGGCAGGAGAACCGGACCCAGCTCGCGCTCCTCGCGCGGCAGCTGGGGATCCGTCCTCCGACGAGTCAGTGAGCCGGTCCGCCGCCGCAGCAGGCGGCAGCGTTCCTCGTCGCGGGCTCGGGCAGCATCGGCACCGCATGCGAACGCTCGGACTGCTGCTCCTGGCCGGATGCGCCACCGCCTCCACCTCCCGCTCCACCGAGGAAGCACGTCGCTCTCTCCTCGCCGCACACGCGGTCGAGCGGGAGACGCACCTCGCGCGAGACCCGGACCGCATCGCCGCGCTGGCGGTGGAAGGCTTCGTGCTCCTCGACCAGGGGGAGATCCGGACCCTGAGCGTCGCGGACCAGCGGGAGCACTTCGCGAAGTACTTCGCGTCGGTGACCTTCGACCGCTGGGACGATCTCGAGCCACCGCGGGTCTGGGTCTCGGCTGACGGGACGCTCGGAGCGGTCGCGGTCCGCAAGGAGGTGATCCTCCGGAGCGTGGACGACGGATCCATCGACCGGGCGGTGTTCGCCTGGCTCGAGACCTGGGAGCACGGCCCGGAGGGCTGGCGACTCCGGGCCGTGGCGTCGACGCGCGCCGGGTCGCCCTAGCCGCTCAGCTCCCTGCCGGAAGGGCGCGACGCACGGTGCGACGGAGGAGCTGCGTTCCGGCCGCCACCGCGGAGATCTTGAGCAGCAGGGTCAGGATCCGGACCGGCGGCGGGAGCTCGGTCCGACGGCGCGCGATCCGCTCCGGGTTGTCCCAGGCACGACGGAATCCCGCGAGGCGGCGCTCGCCGAGCCGGGAGTCCCGCGAGCGCGAGACGGCCACGCTGCTCGCGATGATGACCAGCACGACCGCCGCGAGCCCGGCCCCGGCGGCGACGACGACGCGGCGGTTGTCCCGGATCAACCCGCGGACGTCCATCGCCCGGTGAGCGCGTCGGTCGAGCTCGCGGAGCGTGACCAGGAACTCGTCGCGGAGCCGATCCGCCGCCTTTGCGACCTGCGGTTCCTCGGGCGGGCTCACTGCAGCTCCTCCCGGGTGAGCATCCAGTCCAGCTTCAACCGGTCACGGGTGCGCGACAGCGGGTGCCTGGGGAGCCGGTTGACCGCGAGGAAGATGAGGACGACCGCGAGCGCCAGGACCACGACGCCGAGGACCAGTGCCCAGATCCACTGCTGGCCGGGGAGCGCGAGGACGATCGCCATCAGCGCGACCGCGAGTCCGGCCGGCGCGAGGAAGAGCGCGGCGCCGAGGAGGATTCCGGCGTTGCGCGCCTCGTGCAGCTCCTGTCTCAGCTCGGTCCGGGCGTGCAGCGCCTCGGCCCGGATCAGGAGCTTCATCTCGGTCATCGCGTGGCGGACCAGCTCCACGGTCGACATGCTTCTCAGCTGGGCCTCGTCCAGCCGCTGCTCTCCGAGTTCCACGCCGCACCTCCGCTCGAGAACCACGGGGCGTCTCCCCCGTCCCTGCGGTCGAAGATGGGGTCACCTGGCGCGAAGCGCACGGCGGGCGAGACGTGGTTGGGGGCGTCTCCTGCCCGACAGAGAGCCCGCACGGCGGTCGTACGCGGCCTCGCCGGCGACATGCTGGCGCCCCTCCGGTCGCCGGTGAGCCCGCGCCAACCCACCATGGGCGGACGTCCGGCTCAGGACCGGCCGAGGTCGAGCGCCGCCTGCAGCCGGGCGATCACCAGGTCGGCCCCGGTGAAGAGGCGCTCGCCATCCCAGAGCGCGGGCGTGTCGGCTCCGCCGTGCGCGGCGAAGTCCGCCGCCGCCTCCGGGTACACCACGTTCCGGAACCGCACCGCCGCGAGCAGCCCGTGATCGGCCACCCACCTGCGGACCCGGGCCGAGCGTGGCTCGTCCAGCCGGTGGAACAGCTCGAGGGACGGGACGTCAGCGACCGCCGGCACGAGCTGTCGCCACCCGGGCGCGCTCGCGCTGGACGCGGGCGGTCTCGGCCGCGGCCTTCGGATCGCCGGGCCCCAGCGCCGCCAGCCGCTGCTCGGCCTCGCGGAGGGCCGCGCTCGCGCTCTCCACGTCGATGGACGCCGCGGGTTCGGCCTGGTCCGCCAGCACCAGCACCGTGTCGTTCTGCACCTCGACGAAGCCCCCGGAGACGAACCAGGCCTGGGTGCTGCCGCCCTCACGGACCGTCAGCGGACCGGGCGAGAGGCTGGAGAGGAACGGGCTGTGGCCGGGGCGGACGCCGTAGAGGCCCTCGGCCGCGGGAGCCACCACCTCGTCGGCGGACGTGGACAGCAGCCGCCGCTCGGGGGTGACGATGTCGACGTTCAGCTTGGCCATCGCGCACTCACTCCTGAAAGCCGAGCCGAATCGCCTTGGGCTCGACGGTCTCGAACTCCACCTGGTTCCGGTCGTTCACCCGGGGCTCCTTGCCCGGCACCCCGAGCACGCCCTCGAGCCAGACGAAGCGCCGGTCCAGCTTCCTCAGCTTCGCGTAGCCGCTCTTCGGGAGCAGCTCGCCGAGCTTCCGCTGCTCGATGACGGCGCCCAGCCGGTCGTAGAGCACCGCCACCACCACCGGGCCGTACCCATCGAAGGGCGGCTTCTTCGTCGCCGCCTTCTTCTGGGCCTCGCCCACCGGAGCGGCGCCGGGCGGACGCGGAAGCGACTTGGGCAGCGCCGCCAGCACCCAGAAGTGCTCCCCGGAGTTGCTGACGAAATACAGGTCGTCCACGGTGCCCACGCAGCGGGGCAGGGTCCAGGCCACGTCGGTGTCCCGCGACACCTCGACCCGGCACTTCCCCTCCCCCTCCTCGCGCATGACGATGCCGTACTCGGCGTTGGACGAGGCACGGCCGCGGCTCTGCCCCGTCTCGTCGGCGGTCGCCCGGGCAGCCACCACCGCCTGGACGATGAGGAGAAGCGTGGTCTTGCACCGGCCGATCCTCACGCGCGCGCCGCGGCAGCGGATCAGGCCGCAGCCTTCTTCGCCGCCTCCACGACCTCCTCGATGCCGCCGGCATAGAAGAAGTACTGCTCGGGGATGTCGTCGTGGAGGCCGTCCGCGATCTCCTTGAAGCCGCGGATGGTGTCGGTGAGCTTCACGTACCGCCCGGGCTTGCCGGTGAAGACCTCGGCGGTGAAGAACGGCTGGCTGAGGAAGCGCTGGATCTTCCGCGCCCGGGCGACGGTCAGCTTGTCGTCCTCGCTCAGCTCGTCCATGCCGAGGATGGCGATGATGTCCTGGAGCTCCTTGTACCGCTGCAGGATGCCCTGGACCTTCCGGGCGACCGCGTAGTGCTCGGCGCCCACGATGTTCGGGTCGAGGATGCGGCTGGTGGAGTCGAGCGGATCCACCGCGGGGTAGATGCCGAGCTCGGAGATGGGCCGGCTGAGCACCGTGGTCGCGTCGAGGTGAGCGAACGTCGTCGCCGGGGCCGGGTCGGTGAGGTCGTCGGCGGGGACGTAGATCGCCTGTACCGAGGTGACCGAGCCCTTCGCGGTGGAGGTGATTCGCTCCTGGAGGTCACCCATCTCGGTGGACAGCGTCGGCTGGTAACCCACCGCGCTGGGGATGCGGCCGAGGAGCGCCGACACCTCCGAGCCCGCCTGGGTGAAGCGGAAGATGTTGTCGACGAAGAGGAGCACGTCCCGTCCCTCGACGTCGCGGAAGTACTCGGCGATGGTCAGCGCCGACAGGCCCACGCGGGCACGGGCACCGGGCGGCTCGTTCATCTGGCCGTACACCAGAACCGCCTGCGACTTCTCCAGCTGGTCGAGGTTGATGACGCCGCCCTCGCGGAACTCCTTGTACAGGTCGTTCCCCTCGCGGGTGCGCTCCCCCACGCCGGCGAACACGCTGAAGCCGCCCTTCTCGATGGCCGCGTTCCGGATGAGCTCGGTGAGGAGCACCGTCTTGCCCACCCCTGCGCCGCCGAACAGGCCGGTCTTGCCGCCGCGGGTGTAGGGGCAGAGCAGGTCGACGACCTTGATGCCGGTCTCGAAGATCTGCACCCGGACGTCCTGCTCGATGAAGGTCGGAGGGGCGCGGTGGATCGGCCAGTGCTCGGTGGCCTTCACCGGGCCCTTCTCGTCCACCGGCTCGCCGACGACGTTCAGGATCCGCCCCAGGGTGGCCTTGCCCACCGGCATCACGATCGGTGAGCCCGTGTTCCTCACCGGCACGCCGCGGGCGAGCCCATCGGTGGAGTCCATGGCGATGGTGCGGACGGTGTTCTCGCCCAGGTGCTGGGCCACCTCGAGGACGAGGTTTCCCTCCTCCTTCCCCAGCGAGGGATTGCTGACGCGGAGGGCGGTGAAGATCTGCGGCAGGTCGCCGGGCGGGAACTCGACGTCCACCACGGGTCCGAGGACCTGGGTCACCTTGCCTTGGCTCTGTACGGTCGCGGTCATGTTCGGTCGTTGCTCTCTTCGGGAGGGTCCGGCGCTACTTGAGCGCCTCGGCGCCGGAGACGATCTCCATGAGCTCCTTGGTGATCGCCGCCTGCCGGGTCCGGTTGTAGGTCAGGGTCAGCCGGGAGATGGCGTCGTCGGCGTTGTTGGTCGCGTTCTCCATCGCGCTCATCCGCGCGCCATGCTCGGAGGCGACCGACTCGAGCAGGGCCCGGTACACCCGGATGGCCACCGCCTGCGGGACGAGCTTGTCCAGCACCGCCTGCTTCGAGGGCTCGTACTCGAAGTCGATCAGCGAGCGGAGCCCGCCCGGCGACTTCCCCTCCTCGGGCGCAGGGCGCTCGAAGGGAAGCAGCGGGGTGAGCACCACGCGCTGGGTGATGGCGGAGACGAACTCGTTGTAGACCAGCAGAACCTGATCGACCCGGTCCTCGAGAAACTCGGCGGTCAGCTCCTCGGCGAGCGCTCTCGCGGTCTCGTAGCTCAGGCGGGTGAAGAACCCCGCATGGTCCTTGCGAATCTCGAGGTGCCGGCGGCGGAACGCCTCCAGCCCCTTTCGCCCCAGGTTGGTCAGCCGGAGGCTGGTGGAGCGGTCGCGCTCGTACGCGTAGCGTGCCACGCGGCGAATCACGTTGGCGTTGAAGCCGCCAGCGAGGCCACGGTCAGAGGTGATTGCCAGGATCTCCACCCGGCGAACCGGCCGGGAGGTGAGCAGCGGGTGGGAGATCCCCTCGCTCCGTGACACGAGATCCGCGATCATCTGGTCCAGGGCGCGCGCGTAAGGACGCGCGGCGACGATGGCGTTCTGGGCCCGGCGGAGCTTGGCCGCGGAGACCATCTTCATCGCCTTGGTGATCTTCTGGGTGCTCTTCACGGACCGGATGCGCTTCCGTATGTCTCGAAGGCTGGCCATGGGAGGTCGGGGGGGCCCCTTACTGCCCGGTGGCTCCGGAATCAACCACCGTGCACTCCGGAGGCCCTCCTGCGTCGGATGAGGAGAACCGCGGTCATCGGAGTCGCCCTGCTGCTCGCGGCGGTGGTGGTCCCCACGGCGTACATCGAGCTGGCGACGCGGGGGCACCTCGTCACCCCCGAGGCAGCGCCGGCGGTGCCCTGGGGGGTGGTGTTCGGAGCGGGGCTTGCTCCAGGCGGAGAGCCGTCGCCCATCCTCGCGGAACGGCTGGAGACGGCCCTCGCGCTCTGGCGGACCGGCCGCGTGGAGCGGCTGCTGCTGACCGGCAACACCGACCCGTACCACGACGAGATCCGCTCGATGCGCCGCTACCTCACCAAGGGCGGCGTCCCCGAGCGAGCCATCTCGGTGGACCTCGAGGGCCTGTCCACCTTCGACAGCTGCTGGCGCGCCCGGGGTGTCTTCGGGGTCCAGCGGGCGATCCTCGTCACCCAGGCGTTCCACCTGCCGCGGGCGGTGTTCCTCGCCCGGGCCGCGGGCATCGACGCGGTGGGCGTCCGCGCCGGAGGCGGGCGGTGGAGGGCCCCGTACGTGTGGCGGGAGCTGCTGGCCCGGCCGCTCGCGCTGGTGGACGCCTGGGTGCATCCCAGGCCGCCGCTCCCGGCAGCCAGCCCACTCGCCGGGTGAGTGACCTTGTCGCGCCGCGGAGCGCGGCCCACCTTCCGCGCACCATGGCCACCACGCACGACGACGACGTCGACAGCACCCCGTTCGAGGGCGATCGCCCCGGGGCTCATCCGGTGGACGTCCTCGGTGAGCTCCCCATCGACGGCGACCAGACGGCCGAGTCGCAGCTCATGCCGGACGCCGACCTCGATCCGCGTCAGGTCCAGGGCGACCGGTTCGACGTGAACGACGACGAGCTCGGGATGGCGCCGGATCTCGAGGACGATCCGGACGCGCCGGACCTGCAGCCGGACCGGGTGGAGCGCCTCGGGGACGAGGACCTCGACTCCGACGATGAGGAGACGGAGGACGCCCTCGGCGCGCGCCCCATCGTCGAGGCGACCGAGGACGGGGAGTCGCCCGAAGAGTCGCGCTGAGCGCTCCCGCAGCGACAACGGGACGCGCCACACGCTCGACGCGTGCAACACGCCCCGTCGCTCTTCTGCGATCGGTTGACCGCCGAGGAGTTACTTCGCGGGAGCCGGCTCAGCCGCGGGGGCCGGGGTCGAGGACGTCTTCTTCGCCTTCTTGGCCTTCTTCGCGCTCTTCGGAGCGTCGGTCTTGGCAGCGTCGTCGGCGAGGGCGGCGAAAGAGGTGGCGAGGATCAGCGCGGCGATCAGCTTCTTCATGTGGGTGAAGCTCCTGGGGGACGGCGTCGCGACGGCAGCGAGATGCTGCGTCGGAGCAGATCAGAGCACTGAACGTGCCAGCGGGGTGAGCCGGGCTTTCGCCTGACCCACCCCGCCGACGTGCAACAGAGCTGCGAAACGACTTACTTCTTCTCGGGAGCCTTCTCAGGCGCCGGCTTGGCCGCCTCGGTCTTGGTCTCGGTCTTCTTCTCCGTGGTCTTCTTCTCGGACTTCGCCGGAGCAGTCTTGGCAGCGTCGTCGGCGAAGGCGGCGAAGGAGGTGGCGAGGATGACGGCGGCGATCAGCTTCTTCATGGAGTTGCTCCTTGGGTTGAGAACGACGGGGGCGGCCACAGGCACCTGCCGTGCCACACCGCGCAATCCCGGGACTTCTGTGACCGCGAGGGTCGGGCTGGGGAGCAGATCCGCAGCTTGCGCAGCACAGTGGGGAGTTTTTCCCCATCGATGGCGTTACAGTCCTCTTGCAACCAGGCCGGGTCTGACGCTCGGCCGTGAGAGGATGCCGCCCCCGTCGTGAATGGTCCGCTGTCGTTTCGCCGCTACCGGGCGGCGTTCTTCTTCGTCGTCGCGCTCCTCGCCGCGGTGACGGCCTTCACGCTCTGGAACGAGCTTCGGACGAACGCGCGGATCGACGAGCTGTTCGGCGCGGCGCTGGAGCGCGAGGCGCTGATCGCCCGCATCCGCGTGGACGCGGCGGTCCTCGAGAACACGGTGGACGATCACATCCGGGCCACCGACGACGACGCCCGCCAGCTCGCGGATGCGCGGATGGAGGAGACCCTCGCCGACGCGAAGGAGGCCCGGCTCGCGTACACGCAGGGCCTCCCCGAGGGCGAGAAGGAGCTGTGGAAGCGGTTCGACGAGACGGCCCGGGCGCTGGCGCAGTCGGCGCGGGTCGCGCTGCGCTTCTCGAACCGCCGGGAAGCCGAGCGCGCGCGGCAGCACCTCGAGGCCGAGCTCCGCCCGATCGCCGAGCAGCTGAACGGGCTGGCCGGCGAGCTGGCCCACAAGGACGCCCAGGAGACCCGTGCGCTCCTCCACCGCAGGGAGAGCCTGCGGACCAAGACCACCTTCGTCGGCGCGCTCGTCGCGCTGTCCGCCGTGGCGCTCGCGGTCGCGGTGGGCACCTCGATGGTGCGGGTGCTCCGCCGGCAGGAGCACACCATCGAACAGCAGCTCGCCGAGCTCGACCGGCGCAATCACGAGCTGGATTCGTTCGCCAGCCGGGTCGCCCACGATCTGGTGTCCCCCCTGAGCCCGCTCCGCGGGTACCTGACGCTCATCCGCAGATCGGAGTCGGTGACCGACCCGGACGCGAAGGAGATGCTCTCCGACGCGGAGGCCAGCGCCACCCGGATGGCCGAGCTGGTCGAGGCGCTGCTCCGCTTCTGCCGCGCGGGCAAGCGGAGCGAGGGTCCTCCCTGCGAGCTGGACACCGCGGTGAGCGCCATCCTCCTCGAGCAGGACCAGGTCGCCGCCCTCAACGGGGTGGTGATCGAGCGGAAGCTCACCCGCCAGGTCGGCGTGGACGTTCCCGCCCAGCTGGTCCAGTCCATTGCCCAGAACCTCATCTCCAACGCCGTGAAGTACTCGGCCGGGCGGCCGGGAGCGCGGGTGGTGGTGTATGCCGGCCGCGAGGGAGACGAGGCGGTGCTCGAGGTGACCGACAACGGGCCGGGGATGACCGAGTCGGTGCTGTCGAGGCTGTACCAGCCGTTCTTCCGGGCTCCCGAGGCGCGCGGGCTGCCGGGCCAGGGGCTGGGGCTGGCGACCACCAAGCGGCTGGTCGAGGCGCACGGAGGAACGCTCCGCATCCGGAGCGCGCCGGGCAGCGGCACCACGGCGACGGTGCGCTTTCCGTCCGTGGACCGGCCGCGGACCGAGGCCGCGCGCGCGGCGCAGGGCGTCCCCGGGGAGCTGGCCTCGGCGCGATGAGCCTTCCGGGAATCCTGGTCGTCGACGACGACCCGCACGCCCGCGGTCTGCTCCGGCGGCTCCTGGGGCCGCTGGGGCAGGTGTCCGAGGCGTCCTCGGCGCCGGCGGCCGAGGAGCTTCTCAAGGGCACCGTCCCGGTGGACGTGGTGCTCACCGACATGGCGATGCCGGATCCGGACGACGGGCTCCGGGTGCTCCGGGCGGCGCTGGCGAAGAACCCGGACACGCCGGTCGTCGTCCTCACCGCCTTCGGGAACATCGAGGGGGCGCTGGACACCATCCAGAAGGGCGCCTTCGACTACCTGGCCAAGCCGTTCGACGTCGACGCGATCGTCCGGGTGGTCCGCCGCGCGCTCGAGCAGCGCCGCCTGGTGGAGGAGAACAAGAGCCTCCGCGCGCGGGTGAAGCCGCAGGAGCTGGTGGGACGCAGCCAGGCGATCCTCGAGGTCTACAAGCAGGTGGCGCGCGCGGCGGCGACCAACGTCCCGGTGCTGATCACCGGGGAGACGGGCACGGGGAAGGAGCAGGTGGCACGGAGCCTCCACCAGCGCTCGCCGCGGAGCGCCGGACGCTTCGTGGCCGTCGACTGCGGGGCGATCGCCGAGTCGCTGATGGAGACCGAGCTGTTCGGCCACGCCCGCGGGGCGTTCACCGGCGCATCGGGCGCCCGGCGCGGGCTCTTCGAGGAGGCGACGGGCGGGACGCTGTTCCTCGACGAGATCGGCGACATCGGGCCGAAGATCCAGAGCCAGCTGCTGCGTGCGCTGCAGGAAGGCGAGATCCGGCGCGTCGGCGAGAGCACCCCGATCCGGGTGGACGTGCGGATCGTCGCGGCCACCAACAAGGATCTGAAGTCCCGGGTCGCGGACGGGAAGTTTCGCGAGGACCTGCTCTATCGCCTCGACGTGGTGCACCTCCACCTGCCGCCACTGCGCGAGAGGCGGGAGGACATCCCGGCGCTGGTGGACCACTTCGCGGGGCTGCACGCGCGGGGCGGGGCACGGCCGGTGGTGACCGAGGAGGCGATGGGGCGGCTCGTGGCCTACGACTGGCCGGGCAACGTCCGGCAGCTGGAGAACGTGGTGGCCCGGGCGCTGGCGCTGAACACGACCGGGGTGCTCGGGCCGGCGGACTTCCCCGAGCCCATCGGCGATGCGCCGAAGAAGCTCGCCGGCCTGGCCGCAGACATGCCGACGCTGGCGGAGCTGAACCGGCGCTACGCCCAGCACGTGCTGACGATGGTCGGCGGGAACAAGAGCGAGGCCGCGCGCCTGCTCGAGGTGGACCGGAAGACCCTCTCCCGGCTGGTCGAGCCACAGGACCGTGGCGGCGAGCCCGAGGCGGAGGGGACGCCCTCAGAGAGCGCGCCCACGCGGACGTCGAGCTCCTGAGCGCTCAGCGTCTGCGCCGACGCCGGATCCACAGAACGCCGATTCCGGACGCCAGGAACACTGCCGCCGCGATGGCGTTCACCTCGCGAAGAACTCGAGCCAGTACGGGTTGGTCGCGTAGTCCTCCTGCGCCGTCCGGGCGAGCGGTTGCCCGTAAACGCGAACCTGCCTTAGCTCCCAGAGCTCGCCAATCGTCCCCCAGGTCGCGAGCGCCCCGAGAGCGAGAAGAGCGATGCCGAGGACGAGGAGCGCCCGCCGGAGCATGCTCGAGGCAAACGCTCGCTGGTCCTCCGGGTTTCACCCGCCTTTCGCCGGGGCTGCCGTTCCCCCGCTGCTCGATCGACCAGGCATGCGCCGACGGCCAGCGGTGCGGTTCCGCCTCGCACCGATGGTGAGCAGCTTCGGGCTCCCCTTCATAGGAGACGAACCCCATGGCGACTCCCAGCGACGACGTGGTCGGCAAGCTGAACTCCTTCCTCCGGGGGGAGATCTCCGCCGTCGAGACCTACAAGCAGGCGCTCGACAAGGTGAAGGACCCCACCGTGCGGTCCCAGCTGGAGAGCTGCGAGCAGGACCACGAGCAGCGCGTCCAGCTGCTGCGTGACCGGATCACCGAGCTCGGCGGCAAGCCCGACACGAGCTCGGGGGCGTGGGGCGTCTGGGCGAAGCTGGTCGAGGGCGGTGGAGCGCTGCTGGGCGAGAAGACGGCGCTCCAGGCCCTGGAGGAAGGCGAGGACCACGGCCTGAACGACTACCGCCGCGACCTCGATGACCTCGACGGCGAGACCCGGAGCTGGGTGGAGAGCAACATCCTGCCGAAGGCCCAGCAGACCCACGGCACTCTGAGCACCCTCAAGCGCACGGTCCACTGAGCCGAAGCCAGCCTCCGCCTCGCCCTCACGGGCGGGGCGTCAGGCGGCGTCCGCGCTCTCTGGCAGCTGACGGGAGCCCGGGGCGGCACGGGCGGACGTCGCCTCGGCCACCAGGGTCCCGAGCCTCGCGGTGACGTCGCTCATCTGGGCGCGGTTCTTCGCCTGCGCCGCCGTCCGGCCGATGTGGACGAGGGAGCGGAGGTCGTCCACCAGCTTCACCGTCGCCGCGCGCTCCTTCTCGTCGTCGCTCCGGCGCGCTCCTGCCTCGAGCGCACGGCGGAGCGTGTCACCCTGCTCGAGCAGCGTCTCGAACTCGGCCAGCGCGCGCGTCTCCGGGTCCGCCTGGTGGGCGTGGTAGGCGGCTTGCTCGGCGCGAAGCTCCTTCACCTCGTCCGGGGAGAGCTCGGTGCGCTGGGTGATGCGCAGGGCCTCGGACAGCCCGCTGGTGAGGTCCATGCAGCGGACGCTCACCGTCCCCTCGCTGGAGAGCTCGAAGGTGACCTCGAGCGGCGTGTCCGCGCGGTACTTCACTCGCAGGTCGCTGAGCAGCACCTCGCCGAGCTTCACGTTCTCCTCGGCCTGGTCCGACTCGCCCTGGTAGATGACGATGCGCGCCTTGTTCTGGCCTCCGGCGGACGGCAGGAAGACCTCCCGCGCCACGACCGGGATGGCGGTGTTCTTCCGCACCACCTTCCGGACGCCGCCGCCGTAGACGCCCACGCCCAGCGAGTGGCTGGCGACGTCGATCAGGAGCGTCTCCCCGTCCTGCGCGACGATCTCGGACGCGTGCACCGCGGCCCCGAGGGCCACCACCTCGTCGGGGTTCACGCCCACCACCGGCTGCTTGCCGAAGAGCTCGGCCACGCGCTTCCGGATCAGCGGCACGCGGGTCATCCCGCCCACCAGGAGGATGATCTGGATGTCCTTCGGGGTGGACCCGGCCTCCTCCATCATCTTCCGGGTCACCTCGAGGCAGCGGACCACGAGGGGCTCCACCCGGCGCTCGAACTCGGCGCGGGTGAGCTCGACGTGGAGGTCCACGAGCGTGCCGCCGGGGCCGTGATCGCCCAGTCCGGTCGCGAGGATGTGCGCCTCGTCGCTCTGGGAGAGGTCCCGCTTGGCCTGCTCGGCAGCGACCTTGAGGCGCTGCATCGAGATCGTGTCGTGCGCGGCCACCTCGCGCTGCGCGAGCGGCAGCTGCTCGAGGAGCCACTGCACCACCACCGCGTCGAAGTCCTCGCCGCCCAGGACCGGGTCACCGCCGGTCGCCTGGACCTGGAACACACCCGACTCGACCTCGAGGATCGACACGTCGAAGGTGCCGCCGCCGAGGTCGAACACCAGCGCCTTGCCCTCGAACTTCGAGGTCAGGCCGTAGGCGACGGCCGCGGCGGTGGGCTCGTTGACGATCCGCAGCACGTGGAGGCCGGCGATCTGCGCTGCCTGCTTCGTCGCCGCGCGCTGGTTGTCGTCGAAGTTGGCGGGGACGGTGATGACGCACTTGTGAACGGGCCGGCCGAAGTGGGCCTCGGCGTCGAGCTTGAGCTCTCCGAGCACCATGGCCGAGATCTGCGTGAGGGGGATGACGCGCCCGGCGATCCTCGCCCGCACCTCTCCGTTCGGACCTTCCACCAGTGGGTAGGGGACGAGTGTGCGCGCCTCGTGCACGAGCTTCGGGCTCCACCGCCGCCCGATGAAGCGCTTGGTCGCCGCGGCCACGTCCTCCGGACGGCTGATGGCGAGGAGCCGCGCGTCCTCACCCACCGCCCGCTTTCCCTCGAGGCCGAAGCCCACCAGGGACGGGGTCAGCGAGCGGCCGCCACGGTTCGAGAGCACCCGCGGCTTGCCGTTCTCCACCGTGGCCACGGCGCTGGTGGAGGTCCCGAGGTCGATGCCCACCACCGGTTCGCGCATAGCGGAGAGGACCGAAGCGTCCCACGCGGCGTGGCGGTGGGAGCAAGGGCGCGCATGGGCGTTGCGACGGCCGGGGCCCGGGTGCTACACGCCCCGTCCGCAATGGTGAACGTCTCCGTCGCCCGCCGTTACGCCCGCGCGCTCCTCGAGGCGAGCGAAGCCGGCGCCCTGGTCGCCACCGCCGATCAGCTGGGCGTCGTCGCGGGGCTGGTGGCGACGAACGAGGCGCTGGGCGACGTCATCCGGAACCCGGCCTACTCCCGCGCACAGCGCCACGGGGTGGTGGACGGCCTCGTCCAGCTGCTCAAGCCCGAGTCGCCGGTGCTCCCCAACTTCCTTCGTCTGCTGGTGGACCGCCACCGGCTGGCATTGCTCCCAGACATCGCCCGGCTTTTCCGCGACATGGCGGACGAGAAGGCCGGGCGCGTCCGGGGCACGGTGGTGAGCGCCGTCCCGCTGGATCCGCAGAGCATCCGGCAGCTCGAGTCGACACTGTCACAGGTCGTGAAGAAGCAGGTGGTGCTCGACACCCGCGTGGACCGCGAGGTCCTGGGCGGCGTCAGCACCCAGGTCGGGTCGGTGGTGTTCGATGGAACGCTGCGAACCCAGCTCGACGACCTGAAGCGCGCACTCCAGAGCTAGATCGGCGCAGATGTAGGCAGCGCTTTTCGTCTCCGGACGCTTGCCGGACGCGTGACGAACTGTGGTTTCATCGCCGAGCAGTCTCGATCTCCTCCACGGAGCCCGTGCGCATGCTCGAGGGCGATCCCCAAGGCCCTGTCCCATCCGTCGTCGGTGCCGCCGATCCGCTCATCGGCCGCATCCTGAACGACCGCTTCCGCATCCTCTCGCCGCTCGGTTCCGGCGGCATGGGGAAGGTCTACAAGGCGGTGCAGACGCCGCTGGACCGCGTGGTGGCGCTGAAGATCCTCAACCCGAACTTCCCCGCAGAGAAGGATCCGGCCTTCAAGCGCCGCTTCTTCCTCGAGGCCAGCCTCACCTCGAAGCTGCGTCATCCGAACACGGTCACCGTCATCGACTACGGGCAGACCGAGGACGGCATCTACTTCATCGCCATGGAGTACATGGAGGGGCAGACGCTGGCCGAGGTGCTGGCGCACGACAAGACCCTTCCCTGGCGGCGCGTGCTCGACATCGCGCAGCAGATCTGCCGGTCGCTGCGCGAGGCGCACAAGCTGGGCGTCATTCACCGCGACCTCAAGCCGGCGAACGTGATGCTGCTGAACGAGGCCGACCACGACATGGTCAAGGTCCTCGACTTCGGGCTGGTGAAGTCGTTCCTGGCCGCGGACGGGCAGGCCGGCGATCCCGAGGTCACCCAGAACGGCGTGTTCCTCGGCAGCCCGCAGTACATGGCGCCGGAGCAGGCGCGGAACGTGGCGGACCCGCGGAGCGACGTCTACTCGCTGGGCATCCTCGTGTACCAGATGCTCGCAGGTCGGCCGCCGTTCCAGGGCAAGGACTACCTCGAGGTCATCTTCCAGCACATGAAGGAGTCGCCTCGCGCGGTGCGGGAGATCAACCCCAACGCCGACCTGCCGCCCGAGGTCGAGGCGCTGGTCCTCCGGTGCCTCCAAAAGGACCCGGGGCTGCGCTACCAGTCGATGGACGAGGTGCTCGAGGCGCTTCGTGAGGTCGCCCACCTCACGGGGATGAGCGGCATCTTCCCCGAGCGGCGGACCACCACCGGTTCCGGGCCGATGTCCACCTCCGGAGTGCATGCCCGCGGCGGCTCCGGGCCCATGTCGAGCTCCGGGCTGCACGCGCGCAGCATCTCGGGACCGGTCACTGCGCCCCGGGCGCAGCTGGATCGGGAGATCGAGATCGAGGACGTCGGCGAGCAGAGGAAGGGCGGCAAGATCCTCCCGGCGCTTCTCTTCGTCACCGCGGTGCTCCTCGGCTTCGTCGTCGTCTGGCTGTGGCTGCCGAAGGGCGACCAGGCGCAGGTGCTGACGACTCCGCCTCCACAACCCGTTGCGGTGCCGGCGCCGGTGGTCGTGGCTCCGAAGGCTCCCGAGCCGGCTCCTGCCCCCGAGAAGAAGATGGTTCGGTTCCACGTCTTGACCGAGCCGGCGGGGGCGCACGTCTTCATCGGCCGGCATGACATGGGATCGACGCCGACCGTGTTCGAGCTCCCTTCGGGCCCGGACGGGATGGCCAACGCCGAGATGGTGCTGGTGCTCGACGGCTACCCGACGCAGGCCATCACCTCCGGTGGCTCCGGCGACGTGGTGGTGAACGCCAAGCTCCAGAAGAAGGTGGTGATGCGGATCGAGAAGCCGGTCCCCCTCACCAAGCGCGAGGAGGAGCGCGAGCGTGAGGAGGGCAAGGCGGCGCCGACGCCCGTCCGTGCCGAGCCGGTCGCAGTGGCCGCGGTGGCTCGCGGCGCGTCGACCGCGCCCCAGGCTCAGCCGGTCTCCGTCGGCTCGACCGCGACGAAGCCCGCGGCGACACCCGCCCCGGTGGCAGAGGCGCCGCGTGACGTGGTGCCGTTCGGCGAGGGCATGACCCGTCCGGTGATGATGCAGCCCGGCCGGCCCATCACCTACACCCGCGAGGCGATCGCGGCGCGGGTGGAAGGGGTGAGCATCGTCCGCTGCGTGATCACCGCCGAGGGGTCCGTGGAGCGCTGCAAGGTCATCAAGCCGCTGCCGTTCATGGACGAGGCGGTGGTCGAGCACCTTCAGTCGCAGCGCTTCCAGCCGGTCACCTACCAGGGCCACCCGGTCTCGGTCGGGTACAACTTCTCGGTTCGCCTGACGCTGCCCAGATAGGTCGAAGTCCGGCAGACGACGGAAATCTGTCGTGGTTTCGGTCGGTTGCAGCGGGTAACGAGGTGTTTGGCACCTCGTTCGGTTGCAGTGGGTAACGAGGTGTTTGGCACCTCGTTTGGCACCTCGTTTGGCACCCTCGTTTGAGCGCTCCGACGAGGACCCCCGGCGGCTCGCTCACCACGAGGTGTCACCACGAGGTGTCTGGCACCTCGCCGAAGCACCTCGACGAAGGCACCTCGCCGAAGGCGCAGACGACCAGGAACGCCTCACGAGGTGCCTGGCACCTCGACGCCGTACCTCGACGCCCCGGTCCTCCGCCCGGGAGCGAGCGGCCGGGCGGTCCGCGATCTCGGGAAGGCACGCCGTTCACCCCTCCTGAACCGGGTCGAGTCGCGATCGGCGGCCGGCGTCCTCCCGGGCCGATCCGCGGACCGAGACTCAGCCGCTCAACTCATCGAGAACAGCCGCACTTCTCGCGGCCTCGAGGCGGGCGGTCCCCGTGTCCTCTGCCGTTGCGAGCGCTGCACACCGATGGTAGAGCCCCCGCGCCTCTCCAGACACCCCCGGGCGACGTCGACGCCGGGAGCAGGAGACCATGGACATCCGCGCCGACGAGATCAGCAGAATCCTTCGCGAGCAGATCCAGGACTACGGCAAGAAGGTCACCGTTGCCGAGACCGGGACCGTGCTCAGCCAGGGCGACGGCATCGCCCGCGTCTACGGCCTGGAGGGCGTCCTCTCCGGCGAGCTGGTCGAGTTCAAGAACGGGGTGAAGGGCCTCGTGCTGAACCTCGAGGAGGACAACGTCGGCGTCGCCATCATGGGCGAGTTCAGCGAGATTCGCGAAGGCGACACCGTCCGCCGCACCCAGCAGATCGCCTCGGTGCCGGTCGGCAAGGCGCTGCTCGGGCGGGTGGTGAACGCGCTGGGCGAGCCGCTCGACGGCAAGGGTCCGATCAACGCGACCGAAACGCGCCGCCTGGAGATCAAGGCGCCCGGCATCGTGAAGCGGAAGAGCGTGCACGAGCCGATGGAGACCGGCATCAAGGCGCTCGACGCACTGGTCCCGATCGGCCGCGGTCAGCGCGAGCTCATCATCGGCGATCGGCAAACCGGCAAGACCGCGGTGGCGCTCGACACCATCATCAACCAGAAGGGGAAGAACCTCTTCTGCATCTACGTCGCCATCGGGCAGAAGCAGTCCACCGTGGCTCAGGTCGTCGAGAAGCTGAGCCGCTTCGGGGCGATGGAGTACACGACCGTCGTCGCGGCCAACGCCTCGGACTCGGCACCGATGCAGTTCTTCGCGCCGTACACCGGCTGCACGATGGGCGAGTACTTCCGCGACAACAAGATGCACGCCCTCATCATCTACGACGACCTGTCGAAGCAGGCGGTCGCGTACCGGCAGCTCTCGCTGCTCCTCCGCCGCCCGCCGGGCCGCGAGGCGTATCCGGGCGACGTCTTCTACATCCACAGCCGCCTCCTCGAGCGCGCCGCCAAGCTCTCCGACGCCGAGGGCGCGGGCTCGCTCACCGCGCTGCCGATCATCGAGACCCAGGCAGGTGACGTGTCGGCGTACATCCCGACCAACGTCATCTCCATCACCGACGGGCAGATCTTCCTCGAGACCGACCTGTTCTACGCGGGCGTCCGTCCCGCCATCAACGTGGGCCTCTCGGTGAGCCGGGTGGGCTCGGCCGCGCAGATCAAGGCGATGAAGCAGGTCGCCGGCGGCATGAAGCTGGCCCTCGCCCAGTACCGGGAGCTGGCGGCGTTCGCCCAGTTCGGATCGGACCTGGACAAGGCGACCCAGGAGACGCTGGCCAACGGCGAGCGCCTCGTGGAGATCCTCAAGCAGGGTCAGTACGAGCCCATGCCGCAGGAGGACCAGGTCCTCCAGATCTACGCCGCCACCAATCGCGAGGACGAGAAGAAGCGCGGCTGGATCCGGGATGTCCCCACGCCGGACGTCCAGCGCTGGGCGAAGGAGTTCATCGACTTCGCCCACTCCAAGTATCCGCAGATCCCCCAGGAGATCCGGGAGAAGAAGGAGATCTCCAACGAGCTCAAGGGGCGGATCAACAAGGCGCTGGGCGAGTTCAACGGGCTGTTCCAGCCCACCCCGGCAAAGACCTAGGCGCGGTCCTCGAAGGGCGAACGGTCCAGGTGGGCGAGTAGGTCCGCCGGCCCGTCGAAGAGCTGCCGTGCGCCCGCCTTCTCGAGCTCGGCCTCCGGAAAGCCTCCGCACCGGAAGCCAATGACGGGGAGCCCGAGCCGAGACGCAGCGAGCCCGTCCCACGGTGAATCGCCGACCACCCAGGACCCTGCTCGCTCCGGGGCGGGCACCCGCTCGAGCGCGACGGCGAAGATGTCGGGGTGCGGCTTGCTGCGGGCGACGTCGTCCTTGCTCGTCGTGCCCTCGATGAGGTCACCCACCTCGAGCACCTTCACGTAGAAGGACAGCTCGTCCTCCTTGGCAGAGCTGGCGAGCACCGGCGACCAGCCTCTGCCACGGACCTTCTCGAAGAGCGCCCGCACGCCCGGAAACGGCTTGACCCGGTGCAGGTAGCGCTGCTTCCACCAGTCGCTTCGCCACCGCTCGATCTCCTTCCCGGACGCGGCGAGCTCGGCGGGGGAGAGGAACACCGGGAGCAGCTGGTCCCCGCCCTTGCCGATCTGCGAGCGCACGACGTCGAACGGGATGTCCTTCCCGAAGGCGAGGAAAGCCTCCCGCCAGGCGAGGGCGTGGAGGTCGACCGAATCCAGCAGGGTCCCGTCGATGTCGAAGAGGATGGCCGGCATGGACCGCACGCTGTGCATGACGGGGTCCACGCGCACTCGACCCCACGACAGTCCGGGCGCCAGGAGCGGCGCTACAGTGTGGGGAATGCGACGGGTGCTCGAGCACTGCGAGCTACGACCGTTCGTCCCCCAGGACGCAGCCTCGCTCGCACTTCACGCGAACGACCTCACGGTCTGGCGCAACCTGCGGGACATGTTTCCGCATCCGTACACGCTCGAGCACGCGGCGGGCTTCATCGCTCACACCCTGAGTCAGTCACCGCCCTGCCATCGCGCGATCGTCGTCGATGGACAGGCCATCGGGAGCATCGGCCTCAAGCTCGGAACCGACGTGGAGAGGACGTCCGCCGAGCTTGGATACTGGCTCGGCGCGCCGTACCGAGGGCGTGGGGTGATCACCGAGGCGATCCGTGCGTTCAGCGACGAGGCGTTCGACACGTTCTCGCTCACCCGGATCTTCGCCTTGCCCTTCGCTCACAACCTCGCGTCGTGCCGGGCCCTCGAGAAGGCCGGCTTCACCCTCGAGGCGGTGCTCCGCCGGTCGTGCATCAAGGAGGGGCAAATCCTCGATCAGCGCCAGTACGCGCGGATTCGCGAACCGGCGGCCTGAGCGGAAACTGCCTACGCGACCGCGCGTGGAGTGGGCTCCGAGTCCCGCTGGTCCCGGCGACGGAGCGTCCCCACCACCGCGTCGATCCACCGGTGGCTGATCCCGAAGTTCTTCGTCGGGTCGGCGAAGTGGTGCGCCATGTGGTGACCGCGGATCGCCTTGCCCCACGGCGTTCGCGGGGACCGCGCGTGCGTCGACCAGTGGGTGAAGTCGTAGAACAGGTAGCCGCAGACGAACCCGGCGAACCCGGGGATGGTCAGCGCCGGCGCGCCCACGAGGTACAGCCCGCCGCCGATCAGCAGCGCCAGCGGGATGCTCGCCCCGAGCGGCATCACCAGCCGGAGCGGATCGTCCGGGTACATGTGGTGGTACCCGTGAATGATGTCGTACAGCTTCCGGGTGAACGGGCCGCTGCCCTCCCAGTGGAACCACCAGCGATGGATGACGTACTCGGCGAGGTCCCACGTCACCCAGCCCAGGGGGAAGCACACCGCCACCGCCGTCCAGCGGGTCAGCCCGTGGAAGAGCCCGTACGCCAGCAACCCGACCACGACCGGGATGTAAACGACGAACGGCGTTGCGGGATGGATGTTCGACGCGAACTCGAGAAGGTCGTTCTCGAACATCCGGGCCCGGGCGTGGCGTTGATACTCGAGCTTCATTCGTACCCCTTGCGCAGCCCTGCTTTTGCTGCCCGACCTGCCCCAAGTCAACATCAAGAGCGCGGTGCGTCAGAAATGTAGGGAAGGCTCACCGCGCAAGCACGCTCAGCGTCAGGGCGGCGAAGCTCAGCGCCAGGCCCCAGAGCCCCGTCCGCCAGGGGGGAGTACCGGTCGATAGCTCGTCGGACACCACGATGGCCCCCACCGCGTGCACGCCCAGCAGCGCGATGAGGACCTGCTCGGCGCGGCCGGGGTCCGGCTGGGTTCCGAGGCCCAGGAGCCGGGTGATGGCAACGAACACGGCGGCCTGCTCCACCCGCAGCACGATGGTCCCGACCCACGGGACGCGCTGCCCGAGCACCGCGGCCATGGTCAGCAGGACGAGCAACGCAACCGAGCCGATGCGGAGCCACGCCTGGGGGTGCGGCGGCGACGCCTCGGTTCGCTGGAACACGAGGCGGAGCCCGAGCAAGAGCGCGAACAGCGCCCCCCACGCGACCGCGAGCACGAGCCCCCGACGCGATCCGCTCCTCAGCGCCCGGCGCATCGTCCTCCAGCTCCGCGCGATGACTCCGGGCGCATCGGATGAAGTCCTCCGCGGCGCGAGTTAGCACTGCTGCCACTGCTCGTCATGGACGCACGCCCCGCTTCCGCCTCGATTGCCCGCCCCAGCCTGCAGCCCTGGCTCTGGACCGCCTTTCTCGCCCTGGTGATGGCACTGCCGGTGCTTCGCTCGGCGCGGCCTGCTCCGCTCCCTCCGCCTCCGGTGCTCGGCACCGTGCCGGATTTTCGGCTGGTGGACCAGACCGGAGCGCCCTTCGGACCGGACCGGCTGGCTGGGCGGGTGTGGATCGCGGACTTCGTCTTCACGCGCTGTCCGGACGTCTGCCCGCGCATGACGGAGCGGCTCGCCGCGGTGCACCGGACGCTCGGAGACCGCGCGGACCTGATCTCGGTGAGCGTCGATCCGGCGTACGACACGCCCGAGAGACTCGCCGCGTTCGCCCGGGCGCACGGCGCGGAGTCCCCTCGCTGGCACTTCCTCACCGGCGATAGCCAGCACGTGCAGGAAGCCGTGCTGCGCGGATTCAAGATCGCCTTCAGCCGGGAGTCGGAGGACATCGCGACCCTCACCCACGGAGTCCACGTCGTCCTGGTGGACGGGCGCGGGAGAATCCGCGGCTACTACGACTCCAACGACGCCGATGCGCTCGAGCGACTGCAGGGCGACGCACGACGGCTTGCCGAGCGCCCCTCGAGCTGACGGCACACCTTCGCCCGCTCGACGCTCACCGGCGCTTGGACCCCTTCTTGGCCGGTCGGCTCTTCTTGGATGGCTTCGCCGTGCGCGCGGACTTCAGCCGCGGAGCAGCCCGGCTCCGTTGCGGAGGGCGCGCCTTTGCCTTCGTCCGGGCCGGCGTGGGACGCGCGGCGACCGTCGAGGCGGGCTTCCGCGCCGGTGCCGGGCGTGGGGGTGGCATCGCAGCGCGGCGGGCCGCCTCGGCGCGGCGAGCGGCGATGGCCTCGCGCATCCCCGGGGTGTCCAGATTCAGGAGCCCCATGCGGAGTCGGTAGTGCAGGTCCTCGCGGAGCAGGCCTGCCTGGCGCACGCTGGTCTCGGAACGACCGAGGCCCAGCACCAGCTTCGGACGCTCGTCGAGCGACGTGAGGGTCCGGACCAGCATCTGCTGCCCGGCGTCACCGATCGCCAGGAGGTCCGGGACGAAGAGCACGGCGCTGCGCACCATCAGCGCCGGGCCGAGCTGCTCGGATCGGGTGACCGTCACCAGCGGCCGACCTCCCACCTCGGCGGCCTCCTGAGCCCAGCCCGCCCGATCCGGCGCCGCGCCACCCGAAAGCAACACCGGGGCGCGGTTCATGATCAGCTCCGACTCCGAATACGTCGGTGCATCCAAGGGCACCCCCAGAGAGCGCGGGGCTCGCGTGAGGGCGCCAGTGTATGCGCGATGGGAGACGTTCGGGGGTCAGGGAGGGGGCTCGAGCTCCGTTCGGACGTCCCACAGTTCAGGAAAGAAGCGGACGTCCAGTGCCCGCTTCAGGAAAGGCACGCCGGCGCTGCCCCCGGTCCCGGGCTTGAACCCGATGATGCGGTGCACCGTCATCATGTGGCGAAACCGCCAGAGCTGGAATCGCTCCTCCACGTCGACGAGCTTCTCGGCCATCTCGTACCCGTCCCACCACTTCTCGGGGTCGGCATAGACGGTCCGGAATACGGCCATCACGCCCGGGTGAGCCTCGTAAGGCTCCGAAAAGTCTCGATCCAGCCGCTCCTGGGGAATGGGGAGGCCGCGGCGGGCCAGGTGGCGGAGGAACTCGTCGTAGAGGCTCGGCTCGCGCAGGGATCGCTCCAGCCAGGCATGCACCTCCGGGGTCTGCCGATGGACCAGGAGCGCACTCGCATCCTTGTTGCCGAGCAGGAATTCCAGCGCCCGGTACTGCGCGGACTGAAAGCCGCTCGCCGGACCGAGGACCGAACGAAACTCGAGATATTCCGAGGGGGTGAGCGTTTCGAGGACGCTCCACTGCTCGAACAGCATCCGCTGGATCTGACCGGCGCGGGCGAGGATCTTGAACACCGGCTCGAGTCGGTCCTCGCGGACCAGCGCCCGCGCGGCGGTGAGCTCGTGGATGAGAAGCTTCATCCAGAGCTCGGAGGTCTGGTGCTGGATGATGAAGAGGAGCTCGTCGTGGTGCTCTGGCTTGCTCCGCGGCTCCTGAGCGGAGAGCAGCCGGTCGAGCCGCAAGTAGTCGCCGTACGTCGTCTTTCCGGCGAGGTCGAGCTTCAGGCCAGGGTCCGGAGTGCGGATGTTCGCCATGCGATCAGCCTACGCCCGGGGGTTGCGCCGGGCAGGCCGCCGAGGAATGACACGGTCCATGGACGCGCGCGAGTTTGGCGGAGCCCTCGCCTGGAAGACCCGCGCGCTGGAGGCGCTGGCGACCTCCCGCGGTCGGTTGCTGGACCTCCTCCGGCCACTCCCTCCCGAGGTGCTGGTCACCCAGCACTCCCCGCTGATGTCGCCGGCGGTCTGGGACGTGGCGCACGTGGCCAACTACGAGGAGCAGTGGCTGGTGCGGGCGCTCGGCGAGCGGGAGCTGTCCGGCCCTGAGACCGACCGCCTGTACGACGCCCTCCGGAACCCGCGCCGGACCCGCGGGGAGCTTCCGCTGCTCGGGGTGGACGAGGCCTTCGACTACGCCGAGCAGGTGCGAGCGCGCGCGCTTCGACGGCTCGAGTCGGTGAACGACGAGGACGTGGCCCGCACCGGCCCGCTGCTGGACGGCGGCTTCGTCTACGGCATGGTGGCGCAGCACGAGCAGCAGCACGTCGAGACCCTGGCGGCGACCCTCCAGCTGGTCACCTCCATCGAGCTGGAACCCCTCCCCTCCGGACCCCTGCCACTGGCGCGGGCGCTCCGCTCGCCCGAGGTGCACGTCCCGGGAGGCCCGTTCGAGATGGGGACGGACGAGGCCTGGGCGTACGACAACGAGCGCCCCCGGCACGAGGTCCACGTCCCCGCCTTCTTCATCGACCGCTATCCGGTCACCGTCGGTCAGTTCCTCGCCTTCATGGACGACGGTGGATACAGGAATCGTAAGTACTGGACCGACGCAGGCTGGGCGTTCCGACAAGGGGAGCACGTCGAGCAACCGCTGTTCTGGCGCCGCGCCGGAAAGGGGTGGGAGCGCCGGCGGTTCGGAACGTGGGAGCCGCTGCGGCTCGACGAGCCGGTGTGCCACGTCTGCTGGCACGAGGCGGACGCCTATGCGCGGTGGGCGGGTCGGCGACTTCCGACCGAGGCCGAGTGGGAGAAGGCCGCCGCCGCGAGCTCCGGTGGCATCGCGCGGCGCTATCCGTGGGGCGAGACGCCTCCGGATGGCTCGCGGGCGAATCTCTGGCCGCGCGGAGGACACCCCGCCCCCGTCGGCTCGTTCCCGGCCGGGGCGAGCGCGTTCGGTGTCGAGCAGTTGATCGGGGACGTCTGGGAGTGGACGGCGTCCGACTTCGCGCCCTATCCGGGGTTTCGGGCGTTCCCGTACCCGGAGTATTCGGCCGTCTTCTTCGGCAGTGACTACAAGGTTCTCCGTGGCGGTTCCTGGGCCGTCGCACCGGACACGATCAGAAACACCTTCCGCAACTGGGACTACCCCATCCGGCGTCAGATCTTCGCCGGCTTTCGGTGCGCTCGGGACGCCTGAGCGGGCCACGGAGCTCGGAGCCGACATGAACGTCGACCCACAGGTACTCGAGTGGCGTCCGCATCCGCGGGTGAGCTGGGACGTGCTGCTCGGGCCGCGCGACCTCCGCCGGGCCCTCGAGCAGGACGTGCGGCAGGGCCTCGGACGACGCCCGCGCGAGCTTCCACCGAAGTACTTCTACGACGCGCATGGCTCGCGGCTGTTCGACCGGATCACACGGCTTCCCGAGTACTACCCGACGCGACGAGAGCGGGAGATCCTCGGAGCGAGGGCGGTGGAGATCGCCGCCCGGTCGAGGGCGGACACGCTGGTCGAGCTCGGAAGCGGAACCTCGGACAAGACGCGGCTGCTGCTTCGCGCGCTGGAGGCAGGCGGGACGCTCGGGCGCTTCGTCCCCTTCGACGTCGACGCGGTCACGCTCCGCGGCTCGGCATTGCGGATCGCCTCGGAGTTCCCTTCGCTGTCGGTGCACGCGGTGGTGGGTGACTTCGAGCGGCACGTGCCGCTGCTCCCCCGGGGCGGGCGCCGGCTCATCGCGTTCCTCGGAGGCACCATCGGAAATCTCGCGCCTCCCGCACGGTCGCGGTTCCTCGACGACCTCGCCGGGCAGCTGGGGACGGCGGACGCGTTCCTCCTCGGGACCGACCTGGTGAAGGACATCCCCCGCCTCGAGGCCGCGTACAACGACGCGCAGGGAGTGACGGAGGCGTTCAACAAGAACGTGCTCTCGGTGCTGAACGCCGAGCTGAACGCCGACTTCGACCTCGACCGGTTCGAGCACCTGGCGCGTTACGACGCTCGGCAGGGCTGGATCGAGATGCTCCTCCGCTCGACCGTGCGGCAGACGGTGACCGTCCAGGACCTGGACCTGAAGGTCGAGTTCGGCGCCGGGGAGCTGATGCGGACCGAGATCAGCGCGAAGTTCACCCAGCCGCAGATCGACCGCGAGCTGGAGGCGGCCGGGATGCGGACCGAGGCACGCTGGACGGACCGCGCGGGCGACTTCGCGGTCACGCTCGCCGTGCGCGCCTGAACGACGACGCCGTCAGGAACCTAGCTCCCCTGCCCTGCGTCGCGGCGCTCACCGGCGTTGCGGCAGATGTCCTCGATCGTGTCCAGCGCGGCGTCCGATGCGCCCCGGAGTGAGGCACACAGCAGGGTGTCCGTCCCGAGCGCAGTCGCCGAGAGGAAGACCTCCTGTTCGCTGCCGGCGTCGCCCGGCTCGGCGACCAGGAGCCGGACACTCACGTACCCATGCTCCTCGACCGCCTGGCTCTTGCGCAGCTTCCAGCGACGGAGGCCCTCGGTGAAGCCGCTCCGCAGCGTCTCGGGCGTGGGCAGCCCCATCCCGCTCCGGAGCTCGGCCCGCAGCACGGCGTGACCGGGAGAGTCCAGGACACGCAACGTCCCGTCACCACCCGTCACGACGGTCCAGCCGGACGGGACCTGGAGCAGCCCCGAGGGACGGACGATCGGGACACCGCCATCCTCGGACGGAACGACCGCGGGATGCGGCCGCGTGCAACCGCCGAGCAGTCCGGCGGTCAGCGCGAAGCAGATCAGCGCCCCGCGGCGGCGAGCCACCGCGTCACCGCTTGAGGAGATCCGGTGGCGGCGCCGCCGAGAGCGGCGTCGGGGCGGAGGCGCCGCCCTTCGCGGGCTCCATCTTGCACGACCCCTCGAACATCACTCCCTTGTCGATGCTGAGGGCCGGAGTCTCCATGTTCCCCTTCACGCGTCCGGGGTTGTGAAGCTCGATGAGCTGCGTGGCGCGGATGTTCCCCTCGACGGCGCCATTGACGATGACGGTGCCGGCGTTGATCTCCGCGTTCACACGCGCGCCCTCACCGATGACCAGCGTGTCCTTGGTAAAGATCTGGCCGGAGAACTTTCCGTCGATCCGGACCTGCCCCTCGAACGTGAGCTTTCCCTCGAACTCGCTCCCCTTGCCGAGCAGCGTGTGGACGTCACCACCGCGAACCACCACGTTTTCCTCCTCGCGCTTCAGCACCGCCATCGGGTTCCTCGTTCCGTGTCCTGGAGGGTCGCCCGGGCTGACGCTCGAGCGACGAGCGGCGGCGCGGGCTCCTTGAGCGCCGCGGCTACCGCCGCAGCAGCGCGAGAATACGCTCCAGGTCCTCGTACGAGAAGAAGTCGATCTCGAGCGTCCCCTTTCCGCCGCGATCCTCGAGTCGCACCTTCGTCCCCAGGCGGCGCTGCAGGTCCTCCACCACGGCGCGTGCGGCAGCACTGCCCGCCGGCCTTCGCGCCGGAGCCGACGTGGAGGTACGCGAGGTGCGGACGATGCGCTCGGTCTCCCTCACCGAGAGCTGCTCGCGGGCGATGCGCTCGGCTGCCTTCACCAGCTCGGCGCCGGAGACCATGCCGAGCAAGGCGCGCGCGTGGCCCATGCCGAGCGCTCCCGAGGCGAGCAGCTCCTTCACCGCGTCCGGGAGCTGCAGCAGCCGGAGCGCGTTCGCGACGCTGGCCCGGTCCCGACCCACGCGCTCGCCGACCTGCTCCTGCGTGAGGCCGAACTCCTGGACGAGCCGCCGGTAGCCCTCGGCCTCCTCGAGCGGGTTGAGGTCCGTTCTCTGGAGGTTCTCGACCAGGGCGAGCTCGAAGGCCTCGGCGGGAGTGACGTCCCGGACCACCGCGGGGACCTCGTGCAGTCCGGCGAGCTGGGCCGCTCGCCAGCGCCGCTCGCCCGCGATGAGCCGGTACTCCGAGCCATCGCGCCGCACGAGGATGGGCTGAATGACGCCCTGGGTCCGAATTGACTCAGCCAGCTCCCTGAGCTTGGTCTCGTCGAAGGTCTTTCGCGGCTGGGTCGGGTCACGGACGATCTGCTCGACCGCGATCCGGACGATCCCCGTCGAGGGGGGAAGCTCGCTCTGCACCGGCACGGAAGCTTGTGGAATCAGGGCCGAAAGACCCCGGCCGAGCGCGCGCTTCGGGGTGCGATCCGAGGGGCCTGGGGGCATGGAGGGAGCCGTCATCAGGCCGCCCGCCGATCGGTCGGGCCCTGGTCTCGACGAAGAATTTCCTGCCCGAGGGCGAGGTAGCTCTCGCAGCCCTTCGACTTGATGTCGTACAGGAGGATGGGCTTCCCGAAGCTCGGGCACTCGCTCAGCCGGACGTTCCGGGGGACCACGGACTCGAAGACCAGGTCCTTGAAGTAGGCGCGGACGTCGCTCGCCACCTGGTGGGCGATGTTGGCCCGGACGTCGAACATGGTCAGAAGGATGCCCTCCGTCGCCAGGGACGGGTTCAATCCCCTCCGGACGAGCTCGACGGTCTGCATCAGCTGGGAGAGGCCCTCGAGGGCGTAGTACTCGCACTGCAGAGGAATGAGGACCGAATCCGCCGCCGTGAGTGCGTTGAGCGTGAGCAGGCCCAGGGACGGCGGGCAGTCCAGGATGACGTAGTCGTAGTCCGGCACGAGGGGCCGGAGGGCCTCGCGCAGCCGGTACTCGCGCCGAGGCTGGCCCACGAGCTCGATCTCCGCCCCGGTCAGATCGGGCGTCGAGGGAACCACCTGGAGGAACCGGAGCTCGGTGGGATGGACCAGCTCCACCATGGGGCGGTCGCCGAGCAACGCGTCGTACACCGTCCCGTTCAAGGCATCCCGCTTCAGGCCGAGGCCGCTCCCGGCGTTCCCTTGCGGGTCCATGTCGACGAGGAGCACCCTCCGCTCGGCCGACGCCAGGCTCGCGGCCAGGTTGATGGCAGTCGTGGTCTTTCCGACGCCGCCCTTCTGGTTCGAGATGCAGATGACGCGTCCCACGGAGCCCTCCGTCGTTCAGTCTGACTGGATGCGCGGCGTAGCATGCTGGGATGACAGGGCAACTTCGCGACTGGCCGGACGCCTGCTTCGGCGTTCCACGTGGAACGCGTGGCTCTCAGAGGGGGCTCTACGAGGAGGGCTCTTCTGCGAGGTGTCTTCTACGAGGTGTCCTTCTACGAGGTGTCCGACACCTCGCTGGGGTGCCCTCCTAGGTGCCAAACACCTCGTGAGGGAGCCCGCCACCAGACACACCTCTAGGAGGCCCGGAGCCGCGGCCTCTCCCCCCGAGGTGCCTCCCCGAGGTGCCAAACACCTCGTGAGCGCCCGCGACCGGAGCTCGGCGCAGCCACGTCCCTGGCTCCGGGCCGCGAACGGCTCCCCGTGTTCCACGTGGAACACGGACTCCCGGGGCACGGCAAGCGAATGTCCGTCGCACAACAAGGGCTCTGGTATTTCGATCGAAAGCGTGGCAGAGGAGTGCGCTCTTCGGGGGGACGCCGCGACGGTCCCGTCGCGAGCAAGCAACAAGACGAGCGCCCACCTGCCCGCCGCGACCTGCAGCGCGCCTCTGAGAGCGCGCCAGGCCACGCTGTGGGAGACCTGGGGAAAACATCATGCCAGCGGCTTCCCCTAGTGGTTTCCGGGAGTTCCAACCGGTAGGTTTCGCCGTGCCTGTGGAGAAACCAGCGATTTCTGGAATGCTGCTGGAGGGAAGCCGCGCGCTCGGGGTGCCCCTCTCCCAAGCCCAGGCGGACGCTCTGTCGTGGTTGGCGGGAGAGCTCGGCCGGTGGAGCGCCCGCATCAACCTCACGGCCATCCTCGATCCGATCGAGATGGCCGACAAGCACATTCTCGATTCCCTGAGTGTCCTCCGGGTACTCGAGCCCGACACCACGACCCTCCTCGACGCAGGAGCGGGGGCCGGGTTCCCTGGCCTTCCTCTGGCCATCGCACGGCCCGACCTCGCGGTGACCCTGGCCGACGCCGTGGCGAAGAAGGTGGGCTTCCTGAAGCACGCCATCGCACAGCTCCAGCTCGCGCCCCGCGTCCGTGCCATCCACCTGAAGCTGCAAGGGAATCCCCAGGCGGAGGGGCTCGGCTCCTTCGATGCCGCCGTGTCCCGGGCGCTCACCGAGCCAGCTCGATGGGCCACCCTGGCTACGCCCTACCTGCGGCCGGGAGGAACCCTGGTCGTGATGGCCGGCAGCGACGCCAAGGCCCTCGAGCTCCCGGGATGGGACCGACCCCGGATCGAGCGGCTCAGTCTCCCGCTCACGGGCGTCGGCCGGACCCTCCTGAGCTACCGGAAGACCGCCTAGGCGCCGCAGGCGCCCTGGACCCCGCCGGCGCCGGCTCAGCCCTCGTCGCGGAGCGCCACCGAGGCGTCCACTCGAACCGCGCGCCGGGCCGGAAGCCACGAGGCGAGGACCGCGCACGCGAGGAGGCCGAGGACGGTCGCCAGGTACACGAGGGGATCGAGCGGGCGGACCGTCTCGACCACGCTGCGCAGCAGGCGCGTCGTCGCCACCGCGCCGAGGAGGCCCACCGCGAGCCCGATGCCGGCCCACGTCACGCCCTGCCCCACCACCTGCCGAAGGACCAGCCGTGGCGGCGCTCCCAGCGCCATGCGGATGCCGATCTCGTGCGTCCGCTGCGCCACGCTGTACGAGAGGACCGCGTAGAGGCCCAGCACCGCCAGCACCAGCGCGAGCAGCGCGAAGAGGATCAGCTGCAAGGTCGCGAACCGCTGCGCATCGATCGAGGCACCCAGGAGCTGCTCCGCGGTGCGCATCTCGTAGACCGGCAGCTCCGGGTCGAGACGAGAGATGGTCCTCACCAGCTCGGCGCGGAGCTGCTCGGGCGCCGAGCGACTCCGGACTGCGACGTTCACCGAGCGGAGGTTTCGACCGTAGGCCTCCTCGGTGAGCTGCTCCGTCGCCAGGTAGAACTGGTGGATGGCCGGCTCGCGTCCCACGACTCCGTAGGCGGCGACGTGTTTTACGACGCCGATGATTTCACGGTTCTGTTGTCCGTCATTCGACAGCAGGTGTCGTCCCACGGCGCCGCCGGGATAGAAGTCGCGAGCGAGGCGTTCGTCGATCACCGTCACCTGGGGTCGATCCCGGGTGTCCCCGGGCTCGAACCACCGGCCGGCCACCATGCGGAGGCCGAGCGCCCGGGCGTACCCCGTCGAGACCGAGCCGAAGGCACCGAACTGCACCTGCTCCGGCGGGAGCCGCGGCTGGGAGTCGCTCCGGAAGCTCATCTCCCACGGCCCGTCGAGTGGAAGAAGCGTGGAGTAGCTCGCGTCCTCGACCCCGGGGAGGGCTCGGAGCTCGGTCACCATCCGCTCGTAGAAGTCACGCAGCTCCTGGGGCGTCCGCTGTCGCGCCTCCGGAACCGAGAGCCGGAAGGCGACCACTCCCCTCCCGTCGAACCCGGTGTCGAGCTGCAGCAGCCCGGCCAGGGCCCGCGAGGTGAGCCCGGCCGCAACGACCAGGATCAGGGCCAGCGCGACCTCGGCCACGACGAGAATGACCCGAAGCCGGTGCTGCCCGCCCGACATCCGGGCGTCGCCTTGCCGCATCGCCTCGTGGAGCTGGGTCCGCGAACCGATCACCGCCGGGAGGAGCCCGAAGAGCAGTGCACACACCACCGACGCCCCGAGATTGAAGAGCAGGACCCGGAGATTGAGGGCCAGCGCGACGTGGTCGGGGAGCGAGGCCGGCCGATGTGCCTCGAGCACCCCCATCGCCACTCCGGCCAGCACCAGCCCGAGCGCCCCGCCGAGCAGCGCCAGCACGAGGCTCTCCACCAGCAGCTGGCGGATCAGCCGGGACCGACCCGCTCCGAGCGCCCCGCGGATCGCGAGCTCGCGGACTCGCCCCGTTCCGCGCGCCAGCATCAGGCTGCCCACGTTCGCCGCGGCGATGAGCAGGACCAGGGCCACCGCCCCCATCAGCAACCAGAGCGAGCCCCGGACGTCCTCGGTGATGCGCTGCTGCATCGGGTGCGGCCTCGGCAGCACTGCCCTGTTCTCGGTGTACTGCTCCTGGAGCGCCCGGCCGACGGACTCGAGCTCGAGGCGGGCCTCGCCGAAGGACACACCGCGCTTGAGTCGCGCGATCCCGGTCAGACCCGGGTGGTTTCCACGATCCGCCGTGTGACCCACCATCCGCGGCCCGACGGGGACCCAGAGCTCGGGGTGCCGCTCGACGCGAAAGCTGGACGGCATCACGCCCACGACGGTGGCCGAGATTCCGTCCACCTGGAGCGACTGGCCCAGTGAGGCACCCGGCTGGCCATAGAGCTTCCGCGCCAGGGCCTCGCTCAGGACGGCGACCGGAGCCCCCCCGGGCCGATCCTCCTCGTCCTCGAACGTGCGGCCCACGAGCGGCGGAACGCCGAGCGCGTGAAAGTAGCTCGCCGAGGCCTGGACCACCTGCGCCCGCCGCGGCGCTCCCATCCCGGTGAGGTTCACCTCGCCACCCCGGAAGACGCCCATCTCGTCGAAGGAGCGCGTCCGGGCTCGCCAGTCGATGTAGTCGGGATAGCTCACCGACATCTCGGGAAACGAGGGCGCGGTCTCGCTGATGAGGATCAGCCGCTCGGGCGCCGGGTAGGGCAACGGCTGGAGCAGCGCCGCGTCGAGCACGCTGAAGAGCGCCGAGTTGGCGCCGATGGCCAGCGCCAGGGTCGCCAGCACCGAGGCCGTCCAGCCAGGGCGCCGTCGGAGGAGACGGAGAGCGATGCGGGCGTCCGCGAACCAGCCGTTCATGGGCCTCCCGGCAGGCCAAAAGCGTGCCATCGACGACAGTCGTAGAACTGCGGGCGTCCGGGCTCCTGCCACCGCGGGGTGTCTCGGGACTGGGATCGACAGCCCGTCCCTGGGACGGATCAGGCCGGCGGCTTGCCCCGGGCGGCGGCCTCCACCGCGGCGCGATTCTCCTGGATGTACTTCTCGACCGCCTCGTCCTCGAGCTCGAGGTCGCGCAGCACGCCCGGGTAGATGCCCTTGAACGCCGGCGACGCCTCGTCCCCGCGGAGCCGGAAGCTCATCTTCAGCACTGCGGCCCCGAACAGCCTGTCCTTCAGCGCCTTCGGCTTCCCCACCCCGGGCCTCCTCGCGTCAGTCGTCTTCGGGGAGATCATCCACCGGCAGGCGCTGCCGGGGCATCGGCACGACCTTGTCCGGCGTCAGCACCACGCGCCGCAGTCGACCCTCCCCTTCGGCCTTCGCGGTCACGCCCTCGACGGCGTCCGCCGATCTCAGCAGGCGCCCGCGCTCCGTCGTCCCGAGCGTCACCACCGCGTAGACGCGGCCCGAGCTCGCCGAGCGTTCCGCCAGAGCGCGCGCAGCGCCCTCGAACGGCCCGTCGGCGTCGGTGATCAAGGTGCGCTCGTCGACGTCCTGGGCCCGGGCCTGCGGCGCGGGGCGCGCTGCCGGGGCCGGGCGTGCGACCGGAGCAGGCGTCGCGCTGCCGTTGGTCATCGGGGCGGGCGACGCCGCGGCGGGGCGCGACGGCTTCTGTCCGCGTGGCTCGGGATGCGCGCCGAGGCCGATCGCCACCCAGCGCCGGTCCTGGCCCGGCTTGTTCACCAGCTTGTTCACCAGGTACTGCAGCGCATCTCCCAGGGGGGAGCGGCGCCCGGGGACGACGCCGGCGAGCTCGACCCCCGGCTTGATCGCGATGCTGATGCTCCCGTCGGGCAGATCTTTCGTCTCTAGCGTCGCAGGGACGTCCATCGCCCGAAGCAGCTGCTCCAGGAACGCCACCGCCTGCGCCCGTCGATCGTCCGCGGTTTCCACCGCCACCGCCACCCGTGAGTCGGTCACTTCCGCTTCTCCAGCGCAGGCTTCAGCTGCGGCGAGATGGTGCCCCGTTGAACGAGCCTCCGCAGAACCGCCTGCTGCGCCACCGTGAGGATGTTGTTGGTGAAGATGTAGAGGAGGAGACCCGCCGGGTAGTTCAGCATGATCACCGTGAAGAAGATCGGCATGAACCACACCATCATCCGCTGCTGCGCCGCATCGAGCGCCGGCGGCTGCAGCCTGCTGGTGATGATCTGCGAGACGCCGAGCAGCACGGGAAGCAGGTACGTCGGGTCCTTGATGGTCAGGTCGGTGAGGAAGTGCGAGGTGAAGGGCACGCCGTACAGCTCGTAGCTGTTGCGAAGAGTGGTGAAGAGCGCGGCCCACACCGGCAGCTGGACCAGGATCATCAGGCACGACCCGAAGGGGTTCACTCCCGCCTCCTGGTAGGCCTTCATCATCTCCATCTGCTGGCGTTCCTTGTCCTCGGGGAACTTCTTCTTCACCTCCTCGATCTTCGGCTGGAGCTTCTTCATCGCCTCCTGCCCCACCATCGCCCGGTGGGTCAGCGGGATGAGCAGCACCTTCACCAGGACGGTGAGGAGGATGATCGCCACGCCCCAGTTGCCGACGACCCCCTGGAACCACTTCAGCACCACCAGCATCGGCTTGCAGAGCGCGGCCCAGATTCCGTAGTCGACCGCGCGCTCGAGATGGACCGGGGCATTCGCCCCATCCGCCGAGCGGTTCGCCGGGAGCTCCGGAACGTCCGCGAGGGTCTTCGTGTCCTTCGGTCCGAGGAACGCGCCGAAGGACCGGGTCACCGCCTGACCGGGCTGCACCTGGATCGGGAACCGACCGGTCGCGATCCGCTCCGTGAGTGACGTGGTGAGCGCGCATTTCCCATCGACCGCGGTCCCCACGGGGAAGACGGCAGACAGGAAGTACTGCTGGTTGATTCCCACCCAGCGCACCGGGCCCGCGAGCTCCTTCGTCTCGAGCTTGTCCTTCACCGTCTCGTGCTCGTAGGTGTCCTTCACGAAGCACGCGGAGTCGGAGACGTTCCCCACGCCACCGAAGAAGCTCGGCTTCTCCTCGTGCGCCGGATCGATTGCCCGGCCGTAGGGGAGCACCAGCTCGCCCGAGAGGGGTCGGGGGGTGAGGTTCCGCAGCGTCACCCGGGTGCTGAGCTCGTATCCGTCGTCGACCCAGGAGACCTCCTTCGTCACCTCCCAGCTCTCAGTCCGGCCGACGAAGGTGATGCGGTGATCGCCCTGCTCCGCCGAGTAGCGCAGGTTCGCGGGGATCGCGCTGTCGCCGGCGAGCTCGATCGAGAGCGGAAGCGGAGCACCAGGCACCGGCTGGGCGAGATCCATCTCCGGGCCTTCGGGCACCGGCTTTCCGAAGAGCTGCGCCCAGCCCTCGAGGACGGTGAGGGGACGCTGCTCGCGGGTCTTCTCGCCCCGCAGCCTGGCCGAGACCAGCCCTGCGCCCTCGGTGGAGAAGACGTAGTGGACGAGCTTCCGGGGGACCTCGATCGTCCGCACGGCCGGGCCAGCCGGCGGAGCGCCCGCGCTCGGCGCGGAGACCGGAGACGTCGCCACCGGAGCCGGGGTGGGGGCGGGAGCGGCGGTCGCGACCGTGCCGGCATCGGCCGACACCGCGGCGTGCGGAGGCGTCGGGGTCGGCGCGAACCAGGTCATGTACACGGCGGTCAGAAGGAAGATGAGCCCGAAGGCCACCGCCGTGCGTTTCTGAGAGTTGTTCTCCACGGAGTTCAGATCCTCCCTGGGCGGGGCGGGACAGGATCGAGCCCCCCGGGGTTGAAGGGGTTGCACCGACCGAGTCGGCGAAGCGCGAGCCAGAAGCCCTGGACCGGGCCGTGCTCGTGCAGCGCTCCCAGCGCATACGCCGAGCACGACGGGTGGAACCGGCACGCCCGCGGCAGCAGCGGGGAGAGGATCCACCGGTACAGGTGGATGGGAAGGGAGAGCAGGAAGGCGAGCAGCTTCAACGGAGACTTTTCTCTAACGCGGACAGCAAGGCTTCCGCGGCGCCCTCGAGCGTCGCGAAGCTGGCTTCCCTGGCACTCGGACGGGCCACCACCACCAGGTGCATTCCTCCTGGCCATCGGTCGCGCCGCTTGCGAAACAGCTCGCGCAGCCGCCGTCGAACGGCGTTTCGCACCACCGCCGTTCCCACCTTGCTCGACACCGTGAGTCCGAGCCGGGACTTTCCGTCCGGGCTCGGCACCACCAGACCCACCAGCGGTCCGGCAGTCACCTTCTTCCCCCGTTCCTGGACCTCCAGGAAGTCGCGGCGTTTGAGGAGGCGGACCTCCCTGGGAAACGCCTCGCGCAACCCTACTTCTTGGCCGCCGACACGGCCAGCCGCTTGCGGCCCTTGGCGCGACGACGGCGGAGCACGTCCTTCCCGGCGCGGGTCTTGTTCCGCTTCCGGAAGCCATGGGTCCGGTTCCGCTTCAACTTGGACGGCTGGTACGTGCGCTTCGACACGGGGGGACACTCCGCTTGATGACCGCGATTCGCTTCTCGGGGAGGGCCGCGCGCATAACCCAGGCCTCGCGATCGAGTCAATGAGGTGGTCGGACGGATCACCGAGCAGGCGTCGCCGGGCGCGTTGTTTTTGATCCCCAACCGGCCGCGGGAAGTCGTACAACACGCCCCCCCGCCCCAGCACCACAGGACCCGTGGTTCCCTTCGAGGTCGCCTTCTCGTGTCGGCTTCTCCCGAGCAGTCGCCCGTGCCCGCAAGCGCCGATGAACTCTGGGAAAAGACTCTCGCGCTGCTCCGCGAGGACGGGAAGTCCTACGCGCTGACCTGGCTGGACCGCATGCAGGCGCTGGAGGTGAAGGACAGCACGCTGATCCTCGGCGTGCCGGATCGCTTCTTTCGCGACTGGGTGGACGACCACTACCGGCCGTTGCTCGAGGACGCGATCAGCCGCGTCCACGGTGGAACGATGGGCCTCGGCTACGAGGTGGTGGGCACGGCGACGACCGACGCGACGACAGCGGCGGGGACCTCTGGAAGAGGGCAGCTCGCGGCGCCGCGTCCACCGCGGATCAACGAGCGCTTCACCTTCGTGAACTACGTCGTGGCGGAGAGCAACCAGCTTCCCGCGGCGGCAGCGGCGGCGGTCGCCGAGAGTCCCGGCCGCGCCTACAACCCGCTCTTCATCTACGGCGGCACCGGCCTCGGGAAGACCCACCTGCTCCACGCGGTGGGGAACGCGATCTTCTCGAAGAATCCCGGAGCGCGGATCGTCTACCTCTCGAGCGAGGAGTTCACGAACGAGTTCGTGGAGAGCGTCCGCGATCACAAGATGACGGAGTTCCGCCGCAAGTTCCGCGACGAGTGCGACGTCCTCCTCATCGACGACATCCAGTTCCTCGGAAAGCGCGAGGAGACGCAGAAGGAGTTCTTCTACACCTTCAACGCGCTCCACGAGATGTCGAAGGCCATCGTCCTCACCTCGGACGCCGTGCCGGCGGAGATCCCCGGCCTGGAGGACCGGCTGCGCAGCCGGTTCACCATGGGCCTCATCACCGACATCCAGGAGCCGAACTACGAGACCCGCGTCGCGATCTTGAAGAAGAAGGCCGAGGCGGACGGGTTCGACCTGCCCGACAACGTCTGCCACTTCATCGCCAAGCACGTGCAGAAGAACGTGCGCGAGCTGGAGGGCGCGCTGATCAAGATCTCCGCGGTGCACAGCCTCACCGGACAGCCGGTGACCGAGGAGTTCGCCGCCCAGGTGCTTCGAGACATCCTCCCCGCGCAGCGCCCGATCGACATCGACCACATCCAGCGCGAGACGGCGCGGTACTACAAGGTGGCGGTGGAGGAGCTCCGCGCCGATCGCCGGACGAAGCAGCTGTCACACGCCAGGCAGGTTGCGATGTACCTGGCCCGGAAGCTCACCCGGAGCTCGTTCCCCGAGATCGCTGCCCGGTTCAACAAGGACCACTCCACGGTCATCTCCTCCGTGCGGAAGGTGGAGCGCCAGCGCGAGGTGGACACCGGCATCCGCAAGGAGCTGGACGAGCTCGAGAGCAAGCTCGGACCGGGGTAGGGCGCCAGCCCTTCCGCGACAGCCCACGCCCGTTTTCCCACCGTGCTCCACAGGGTGGAGATGTTGGGTGTTTCCGGTGGACCGACTGGGGAAGAGGCGGGGAGTTCCTGGCCAGATCGGCCATGTTGACCGGAACTTGTGGAGGGAGCCTGTTCGAGGCTGGTGTCGAGAACTTCCGGAGTGACCTGGGGTCTTGCGAGCCCGTGGTGTGGAGAGACCATGTCCGCGGGGCAACGACTGTGTGACGCTCTGGACAGAAGGGGGCGTTGTCCACAGCACCCGGATCGGGAATCGCCTGGAGAAACGCGGATTTGTTTCTCCGTCCCCAAGTTTTCGGGACCGGCCTCTACCACCCCAAGATCCATGATCTTGATCTACTGAAGCCTGGGTAGGGAGAAGCACGGGCGACACGCGAAGAACGCGACGGACTGCTGCTCCAGGGATCGAGCAATCGAACCGATGCAGGCCGCACCGGATCCAACCTCCTGACCGACTCGACCACGCATCGGCGGACGCGACGTCCAGCCAGGCCAGGTCGAGCACGTGGCGACCCCTCTGCATCTCCTCGCGCCCAGGGCGCCGACTTCCCGGATCAGGAGCCCATCCGGAAGCTCCGGAGTCGTTTGACGACCCACCCTCTGCGGGCTACACCGCTCGGCCTGGCGGAGCGGGCGAATGTCTCCTCCGCAGGAGACGATGGGCACATGGAATTCCGCATCGCTGCGGAGGAGCTGAAGCGAGCGCTGTACCGGGCCCAGGGGATCGTGGAGCGCAAGACCACGATGCCCATCCTCTCCAACGTGCTGGTCAACGCGACCAAGACCGGCGTGCAGATCACCGCCTTCGACCTCGACGTCGGCATCGTGAGCGAGCACCCCGCCGAGGTCACGAAGCCCGGCAGCCTCACCCTCTCCGCCAAGACGGTCTTCGACATCGTCCAGAACCTGCCCGAGCCGCAGGTCACGGTCCGCAAGCTCCCCAATCAGTACGCCGAGCTCCAGAGCGGCAGCGCCCACTTCAAGATCGTGGGGATGTCTCCCGAGGAGTACCCGAAGCTCCCGAAGGAGGAGAGCGCGAGTCTGGTCACGGTCCCGGGCCCGATCCTCCTGGAGATGATCCGCAAGACCGCGTTCGCCATCTCGACCGACGAGACCCGCTACATCCTCAACGGCGTCTTCTTCGAGCCGCGCGAGGGCGGGAAGGTCCGGATGGTCGCCACCGATGGGCACCGGCTGGCCCTGGTGGAGCGCGAGCTCGCCGGCGACTTCAAGCTCAAGAGCGGGGTCATCATCCCCCGCAAGGGCCTGCACGAGCTCCGCCGTCTCCTCGACGAGGCTCCCGACGCCGAGTGCGCGCTGGGGTTCGCCGAGAACTCGGCGCTCTTCCGGAAGCCGGGCCTCACGATGGTGATGCGGCTCATCGACGGTCAGTTCCCCGAGTACCAGCGCGTCATCCCCAAGGAGGGCGAGCGCAAGGTGAAGATCCCCCGCGTTCGCTTCACCGAGGCGCTGAAGCGGATCGCGCTGCTGAGCGTGGACAAGTCGAACGCGGTGAAGATCGGGCTCACCACCAACCAGCTCCGCATCAGCTCGCAGAACCCGGACCTGGGCGAGGCCAAGGACGATCTCGACGTCAACTACGACGGCGGAGACATCACCATCGGCTTCAATGCCCGCTACCTGACCGACGTGCTCTCGGTGCTGGAGAACGACGAGGTCGCCTTCGAGCTCGGAGACGACCACAGCCCAGGCGTGCTCCACGCGCCCGGGGACCGCACCTACACCGCGGTGGTCATGCCGATGCGGGTGTAGTGCTCCTCGAGCGACTCCAGATCGCCGACTTCCGCAACCTCGAGGCAGTGAGCCTCGCTCCATCGCCGCATGCGACGGTCGTGGTGGGCGCCAACGGGCAGGGCAAGACCAGCCTCCTCGAGGCGCTGTACTTCCTCTGCACGTTGCGGCCGCTCCGGGCGAACCGGCTCTCCGAGCTGGTGCGCTTCGGGACCGAGCAGTCCGCCGTGTCCGGTCGATTCACCCTCGGCGGCGCGGAGCGGGAGATCTCCGTGCAGATCGCCGCAGGACTTCGCCAGGCCTTCGTCGACGGGAAAAAGGCCGCGAAGCTCGAGGACTACTTCGGGGGTGTGAGCGTGGTCGCCTTCACCCCGGATGACCTGGCGGTGGTGAAGGGCGGCCCCGAGCTGCGCCGGGCGTTCCTCGATCGCGCCGTCTTCAACCGCTTCCCCGCGTACCTCCGGGAGCACCGGGCCTACCAGCGAGCGCTGAAGAGCCGGAATCGCTTGCTCAAGGAGAACGCTCCGGCGAGCTACGTCGAGGCCTACGACGAGGCCGTGGCCCGGACCGGCGCGCGCGTGCTCGTCCGCCGCCGGGAGCTCCTCGACGAGCTCGGACCCCGGGCGGTCTCGGCGGTGCGAGCCATCTCCCAGCTCCCCGACGTGGGCGTCAGCTACACCGCGCTCCATCTCGGGGCGCATCATCCTCGGACCGAGGAGGGTCTGGAGAAGGCGCTGCTGCACGCGCTGGCCGAGCGCCTCGGGCGCGATCGCGAGCGTGGCTTCACCTCGGTGGGACCGCATGCCGACGATCTCCAGCTGACCCTGGGCGGACGGAGCGCCAGGGCGTACGCATCCCAGGGGCAGGGGAGGGCGCTCGTGCTCGGATGGAAGATCGCCGAGATCGAGAACGTGCGGGCTGCGTTCGGGCGGCCCCCGCTCCTGCTCCTCGACGACGTCTCGAGCGAGCTCGACCCGGACCGCAACGCCTTTCTCATGCACACCGTGGCCGAGAGCCGGGCGCAGGTCCTCCTCACCACCACCGATGCCACGCTGGTGGCGCGTGCCGCGGGACCGGACACGCTCTGGCTACGGGTCGACGCCGGGACCGTGACGGAGGATGCTCGCCTCCGTCCGGCACGAACGGGATGACGGCTCGTCGCCGAGATCGGAGCGACGTGTGAGCAGGAGGTGGCTCAAGCACGGCGGCGGGGTCCGATGACGCCCCGGTTCTTTCCCTACCGGCCGAACAGGCTGCGCGCGCTGCTCGCGGCATTCGCCGTCCTGGCTGCCGCGGTCGGTGCCGCTGCGCTGGTGCGTGCCGGGCGGGGGCGCCCCACCTCCGCGGCTCGTGCGGTCGCGGGGCTCACGCTGAGCGGCGCCTTCGCCTGGCTCGCGTGGCGGCTCCGGCCACGCGAAGGCTTCGGCGTGCGCGTGGACATCGCCGGCGTCGAGCTGTCCCGCGCGATCGACGGTCGGACCGAGCGGGTGCTCTGGCCGCAGATCAAGGCGGTGGAGGAGATGGGTCGGTGGGCTCCACGGTGGGTGCTCGGTCTCACCGACGGAACGCGCCGCGAGCTACCCCGCGCCCTCTTCTCCGACCCGTCCGTCTTCACCGATCTGGGCCGAATTTTGACCCGTCCGACGGGGTCTGCGCGGCCCGACGCCTGAGCGCTCCGGAGCGCCCGGCGCGGGGGTGGGTCAGAAGCCGAATTCCCATGCAAGGTCGGACACTTGAAGCACAGCCACAGGCTTGTTCGCGTGGGGTGTGCGTGTTAGGAAAGACGTCAGAAATCCCTTGAACGGAACGACCAAACACGAACCCGCTGCTCCGGCCGCGGTCGGGACCTCTGTGCCCGAGTACGGCGCCTCCTCGATCACCGTCCTCGAGGGTCTGGAGGCCGTTCGGAAGCGGCCTGGCATGTACATCGGCGACACCGCCGTCTACGGCCTCCACCACCTGGTCTACGAGGTCGTGGACAACAGCGTCGACGAGGCGCTGGCGAAGGCGGCCACCGAGATCGTCGTCACCATCCACGTGGACGGCAGCGTCAGCGTGAAGGACGACGGGCGCGGCATTCCCGTCGGCCCGCATCCCACCGTGCGCGGCATGGACACGGTCGACGTGGTGATGACCAAGCTCCACGCCGGCGGCAAGTTCGAGAACAGCGCCTACAAGGTCTCGGGCGGGCTCCACGGCGTCGGCGTGTCGGTGGTCAACGCGCTCAGCGAATGGCTGCGCCTGGAGATCTCCCGGAACGGGAAGGTGTACCAGCAGCGCTACGCCCGCGGGCTGCCGCAGCAGCAGGTCACCGAGATCGGGACCACCGACAAGCGCGGCACCCTGGTGTGGTTCAAGCCCGACGCCACCATCTTCGAGACCACGGACTTTCAGTTCGACCTGCTGAGCCAGCGTCTGCGCGAGCTCGCCTTCCTGAACGCCGGGTTGAAGATCAGCATCACCGACGAGCGGAGCCAGAAGAGCCACGTCTTCGAGTTCCAGGGCGGCATCGTCAGCTTCGTCGAGTTCCTCAACAAGTCGAAGAACGTCCTGCAGTCCCCGGTCTTCTTCAAGGCGGAGAAGGACGGCGTCGCGCTCGAGATCGCGATGCAGTGGAACGACGCTTACGACGAGCGCATCTACACCTTCGCCAACAACATCAACACCCACGAGGGCGGCAGCCACCTGGTGGGTTTCAAGAGCGCGCTCACCCGAACCATCAACGGCTACGCCGAGCGGGGCGGGCTGTGGAAGGACCTCAAGGAGACGCCGACCGGCGAGGACGCCCGCGAGGGTCTGGCCGCGGTCATCTCGATCAAGCTGCCCACTCCCCAGTTCGAGGGGCAGACCAAGACGAAGCTCGGCAACTCCGAGGTGAAGGGACTCGTCGAGCAGATGGTGAACGAGCAGCTGTTCACCTGGCTCGAGGAGAACCCCACCGGAGCGAAGAAGATCGTCGCGAAGATCGGAGACGCGACGCGCGCCCGCATCGCCGCGCGGAAGGCCCGCGAGACCGTGCGGCGCAAGGGCGTCCTCGACGGGATGTCCTTGCCCGGCAAGCTGGCCGACTGCCAGACCCGCGACCCGAGCGAGAGCGAGCTGTACATCGTCGAGGGTGACTCCGCCGGTGGCTCGGCGAAGCAGGGCCGTGACCGGCGCAACCAGGCCATCCTCCCGCTGCGCGGAAAGATCCTGAACGTCGAGAAGACCCGCTTCGAGAAGATGCTCACCAGCCAGGAGATCCTCGCGCTGATCACCGCGCTGGGGACCGGCATCGGCAAAGAGGACTACGACCCGGGGAAGGCCCGCTACCACCGGATCATCCTCATGACCGACGCGGACGTGGACGGAAGCCACATCCGCACCCTGCTCCTGACCTTCTTCTACCGGCAGATGCCGGAGCTCATCTCCCGGGGCTACCTCTACGTCGCCCAGCCGCCGCTCTACAAGGTCACCCGAGGAAAGAAGGAGCTGTTCCTCAAGGACCAGCGCGCCCTCGACGAGCACCTGATGCGCATCGGCGTGGATCGCTGCGGGGTGGTCTCCTCCGAGACGGACGGCGACGCCAGGATCCAGGGGACCGAGCTGCGGAGGCTGCTCGAGGCCATCGGTCAGTACGAGGAGCGCCTGAGCAAGCTCGCCCGCCGACGCGACCCCCGCATCCTCGACGCGCTGGTGCAGGCGGCCCGGGTGGACGAGACCACGCTCCTCGACATGGACCGCCTCAACTCCGAGGTGGAGAAGGTCCACGGCTGGCTCCGCGAGCGCTACCCCGAGGTGCTGGCCCAGCTGAAGGCCTTCCGCAAGGACGACCCGGAGCACCAGGCCAAGAAGCTCGTCTTCCGGACCGAGGTGAACGGGAGCCCCAAGGAGACGGTCCTCGACCACGCCTTCCTCTCCAGCCCCGAGTACGGTGAGCTGCTCGAGCTTCGCCGGACCTTCGACACGCTCGGTCCGGCGCCCTGGACGGTGACCCTCGAGGAGGGCGAGAAGGTCGCGCTTCGGGTCCAGGACATCCTCGCCGCCGTGCTGGCCGATGCCTCTCGCGGTCTCGCCATCCAGCGGTTCAAGGGCCTCGGGGAGATGAACCCCGAACAGCTCTGGGAAACGACGATGAACCCGGATTCGCGGACCTTGCTGCAAGTCCGGGTCGAGGACGCCGTCGAGTCGGACGAGATCTTCAGCCTCCTCATGGGCGAGGCGGTCGAGCCGCGGCGCGAGTTCATCGAGAAGAACGCTCTCGACGTCCAGAACCTCGACATCTGAAGAAGCAGAAGCCGTTCAACAATCCGTTCCAGGGGCTCAAGCTCCCCAAGGCGCCCGCGCCACCGCGGCCAACGCCTCCGCCTGCTCCGCCCCGGACCCCGCCTCCGCGCGAGGACGACGAGGCCGCCCAGTTCCTCGCCGCGGTGGGTGAGGTGCAGCCTCTCGCACCGGGTGCGCGCCGCGTCGAGGCGGAGGAGAAGCCCGCGCTTCCGCCGCGGATGGACGAGGACGCGGAGGTGCTGGCCCAGCTCACCGAGCTGGTCGCCGGAGAGGCGCCGTTCGATCTCTCGGACTCCGACGAGTTCATCGAGGGACACCTGCCGTCCCTCGATCCTCGGCTCGTCCGAAAGCTCCGGGACGGGGAGATCTCCCTGCAGGGCCACGTGGATCTCCACGGGCTCACCCGCGAGGAGGCGAAGAGGACGCTGGAGAGGTTCCTGCTCGCTTCCCGGCAGGCGGGGAAGCGGTGCGTCCTCGTGGTGCACGGGCGCGGTCTGCACAGCAAGGATCAGATTCCGGTCTTGAAGACCAGTGTTCAGCTGTGGCTGACCCGGGGTCGGATCGCCCGCTGGGTCCTGGCCTTCAGCACTGCTCGCCCCCATGACGGAGGGGCCGGCGCCGTCTACGTACTGCTACGACGGTAACGGACGTCCGCCCGCTCGGTTTGGTTGGGACGGGCGGGGGAAGCACTTATGCTCGTGGCACGGGTCGTCGACCGTACTGGGGCGTCGTCTAACGGCAGGACGTCAGACTTTGGATCTGACTATCAAGGTTCGAATCCTTGCGCCCCAGCCTCACCGTCCTGGGTAGGAGGGTCTGTTCGTGGGTCCCCGAGTGCTCCAGCTGGTCGGAATCGGCAACGCGCCGCTGAGCCTGCTGCGCGAGCTCGACGGGCCGCTCACCACCCAGCTCGGGCTCACGTTGGGCTACGGCAAGCCGTCGCTGACCTCGCCTGCGTACGCCTTCAACAAGGACCGCAACCAGTACCACTCCAACGCCATCATGCGGCGACTGGTCCCCCTCGTGGACAGGGACTGCACCGTCCTCGGCGTGACCGACGTGGACCTCTTCGTTCCCGACAGCCCCTTCGTCTTCGGCGAGGCCGATCGCGAGTCTCGCGTCGCCATCCTCTCCGTCGCACGGCTGCGGCAGGGGGCCGATGACGCGACCTTCCGCCGGAGGGTCCAGATCCAGGGGCTCCACCAGGCGGGGCACCTGGTGGGCCTGAGCTACTGCGAGGACGCTCGGTGCGCGATGTTCGCCGCGACCTCGCTGGCGGATGTGGACCGCCAGCAGCCGTCGCTCTGCCACATCTGCCGCAACGAGCTGGTGAAGCTGGGTCGCTAGAGCACATCGGCCCACGTCGGGATTCGACCGTGGGCGTGATGACGGACCCGGCGTGCGTGGGCGACAATCGACCTTGCGTCGATGTCTTCCTGCTTCCGTCTCCTCGCGCTCTCTTTCGTCCTGTCCTCCCTTCCGTCGCTCGGCGCACCTCCACGCGACGAGCACCGCGCGGCCGCGCGGATCCGGAATCCGAATCCCCGTCCCGATCCTGCCGAGGTGCAGCCGTCGGAGGCGGCACCGCTCGCCGCGGCCGCCGTCGACGCGGGGGGAGTCGATCTCGCGGGCCTGGTGGGGATGCTCGCCGCGCTCGGCGCGACCTTCGTCTACGCCCGGGGCCGCCGGTTCTCGCCCCGTCCGAGCCCGCTGCGGCCGCCTCCCGGACGCGGCCCGCTCGATCCTCCCTAGCCGAGGGCTCGAGCCGTGGCAGAAGGAGGGTGTCCAGGAGGGCACCCCATGCCTGCCGAGGAAACGCTGCTCGCCGAGGTCCCGCTGTTCCAGGCGCTGGACCCGGCCGAACGTGCCGCGCTCGCCGCCGGGATGCGACAGCGCGACTTTCCCGCCGGAGGCCGGATCTTCCGCCGCGGAGACCCGGGAGCCGCGCTCTACGTCATCTCCCACGGAGCGGTGGAGATCTCGGTCGAGACGACCACCGGGAAGAAGGTGGTGCTCGGCCAGCTCGGGCCCGGTGACTTCTTCGGCGAGCTATCGCTGCTCGACGGCCGTGAACGGACCGCCGATGCCCACGCGATCGACCCCACCGGCGCGATGGAGGTCGATCGCGAGGCGCTGGAGGGCCTGTTCCGGAAGCACCCCGGTGCCGCGCTCGACGTGCTCACCGTCATCGGCAAGCGCCTTCGCGAGGCGGATCGGCTGCTCCAGTCGGCCTCGAGCGTCTCTCCCAACCAGGAGGTGCAGCAGCAGACCACGCCGGTTCAGCGCCTGGCGGAGTGGCTCGCTGCGTTCAGCGGGAGCCTCCCGTTCCTCGCGCTCCACATCCTGCTCTTCCTCACCTGGGTGCTGCTGAACGTCGGGCTCTTCCGCGCGGTGCGGCCCTTCGATCCGTTCCCCTTCGGGTTCCTCACGATGGCCACCTCGCTGGAGAGCATCTTTCTCGCCTGCTTCGTGCTCATCGCCCAGAACCGGCAGGCGGCCAGCGATCGGATCCGCAGCGACGTGGAGTACGCGGCCAACATCAAGGCCGGCCTGGAGGTGACCCAGCTGCACTCCAAGGTGGACGCGCTCTACGCCGAGACCATGGCCCGCCTCGCCGCGGTGGAGCGCGGCATGGTGCTGCGGCCCGGTTCCTGAGGACCCGCGCCCGCAGTCGATGCCGGCCGCCCGGGCCCGGGCGGTGCTGGAACGAGGCTCGCCGCCGCTGCTAGCGTGCGCGCCCTTCGTTTGGGGGTCGCATGACCGCTCCACCGGACACCGAGGTCGCCGTTCAACGGGTGCTCGACCGCATCCAGACCGCCTGGCGCGAGGGGCGGCCGGAGGAGATGGCCCCGGCCCTGTCTCCGGACATCACCTTCGTCTTTCCGGGGTTCAGCATGCGGCTCACCGGTCGCGACCGCCTCATCGACAGCTACCGCGACTTCCTCGCCGGGACGCGCCTGCGCTCCTATCGCGAGGACCGTCGCAGCATCGAGGGCGGAACGAGCGCTGCCCTGGCCGAGATCGCGTTCGACATGACCTACGCGCGGGCGGGGGGCGCCTGGCGCGCGCACGGGGTCGAGCTGTGGGCGCTGGAGCGTCGCGCGGAAGGCTGGGTCGCCTTCTGGCGCACGATGCAGGAGCTCACCGAGGAGCCGGCGGAAGCGAGCTGAACCGATGACGCCCGGAGCCGCCGCGCTCGCAGCGGCGGGAGTGCTCATCGGGGTCCTCATCGGAGCCACGGGGATCGGCGGCGTGCTGCTGGTCCCCTTCATGGTCCACGGGCTCCACATGCCCGTGCAGTCCGCGGTGGCCGTGGCGCTCTGGAGCTATCTCTGGAGCGGGCTGCTCGCCATCGGCCTCTACTGGAGGCGCGGGTCGATCCCCGTCCGTCCGGCGCTCTGGGTCTGTGGAGCGTCGCTTCCCGGCGCGCTGCTCGGGTCGGCGGCACTGGCCGTCGTCCCCGGCAAGGTCGTGGAGGCGCTCATCGGCGGCGTTCTGGTTCTCGGTGGAATCCAGACCCTGAGGCCTCCCCGGGAACATTCCGAGCGAACGCCGCCGGGGCCGGCGCTGCTCGCCGTGCTCGGTCTGGTCACCGGATTCGCCTCGGCGCTGCTCGGCGCCGGAGGCGCGTTCCTCCTCGTGCCCCTTCTGGTGGCGCTGGGCGAGCCGACCCTGCTCGCGGTGGGGCTGGGCCAGGCCGTCCAGGTGCCGATCTCCGCGGTCGCGACGGTGGCCAACCTCCACGCCGGCCGGATCGACCTCGTGTCCGGCACCCTCCTCGCGGTCGCGCTCGGCGCAGGCATCGCCATCGGCACGCCGCTCGCGCACGGAGTTTCCCAGCGCACCCTGCGGCGGCTGGTGTCGGTCACGATGCTGTTCGCGGCCGTGGTGATGGTCGGGCGTCTGGCCCGGCTGTTCTGAGGGCCGGCACGTCGCCGGTCGTGGCCGCTCCCTCGCGGCTACTTCGCATGCGGGTCGTCCGCCGAGATGCGGACGGCCCTGTCGGAGGTCTTCCGCGCCGCCGCGGTCGGCGCGAGCCGAGGGGTTTCGCAGGCAGAAAGGAACGCGAGCACGGCCGGAAGGACCAGGCACGTCGCGACGGACCTCATGGTCGTCCCCCGTTCACGGTGTCCGGCCCTCGCGTCCACGGGACCTCGCGGAATGCGAGGCAACCCCGACGACGGCATGTGATCGACACCGGGAAACGGAGCGGTGCGGTGCTCCGTCGGTCGTGCGCTGGAACTGTGTCGGCGCCGGCGGTGGTCCCGCACCGCGGGTACGCCGCTCGTTACACATCCACCTTCGTTGAAGTGTGGCCGATGGAAGCGGGTAGGGTGCGGGTCGGAGGAGCCCGGCCGTGGTGATTCGCCAGCACTTCGACCCTGTCTCGAGCACCTACAGCTACCTGCTGTTCGACCCCGCCTCGGCGGAGGCGGTCCTGATCGATCCGGTCCTCGAGCAGCACCGCCGGGACGCGGCGTTGATCCGCGAGCTCGGGCTGAGGCTCGTGGCCACGCTCGACACGCACTGTCACGCCGATCACGTGACGGGCGCCTGGGCCATGAAGGAGGCCTTCGGAAGCCGCATCGGGCTCGCCGAGGTCTACGGGGCCAGGAACGTGGATCTCCCCCTGCACCACGGGATGTCGGTGCGCTTTGGCGCCGAGACGCTCGAGGTGCGGGCGACTCCGGGACACACCGCCGGCTGCCTCTGCTTCCTGAGCGCCGACAGGGCTCACGTCTTCACCGGAGACGCGCTCCTCATCCGGGCCGCGGGCCGGACCGACTTCCAGGAGGGAAGCGCGAGACGGCTCTTCGAGTCGGTGCGGACGCAGCTCTTCACGCTCCCCGACGACTGCGTGGTTCATCCGGGGCACGACTACGAGGGCCGCACCTCGAGCACCATCGGGGAGGAGAAGCGCCACAATCCGCGGCTCGGTGGCGGAGCAAAGCTCGAGGACTTCGTCGGCTTCATGGACAACCTCGGGCTGCCGCACCCGAAGCTCCTGGAGGTCGCGGTTCCGGCCAACCTGACCGCCGGCCGGGATGCGCCGGGAGGCCCACCGTCACCGCCCACCTGGGGCCCCGTCCTCGAGACCTATGCCGGCGTCCCGGAGATCGAGCCGGACTGGCTCGTGCGTCACCTGGCCGAGGTCGAGGTGGTCGACGTCCGCTCCCGGATCGAGTTCGAGGGAGAGCTCGGACATCTGAGGAACGCGAAGCTCCTGCCGCTCGACGAGCTGCGCACCCGGATGGACGAGATCTCGACGACCCGGCCAGTGGTGCTCATCTGCCAGACCGGGAAGCGCTCCGCGATGGCAGCGACCCTCCTCCGCAAGGCCGGGGTCCAGCGCGTGGCGAACCTCGCCGGCGGGATGGTGCGCTGGCGGCAGCTCGGGCTTCCGAGCTGACGGTTCCTGCCATCGTCCTGCGCATGGGTCGGTGAAGTTCCACCGAAGGAGTCTCCTCATGCGCAGGTCTCTGCGACCCGCCCTCGCGCGGATCGCCTTGCTCGCCGCGGTCCTCACCTCACCGGCGTCCCTGGCGCAGACCGACGTGATTCCCGCGGACCAGCTGGGCGCCTGGGTTCCGGCGAAGGCGGACTGCAAGTCGCCGCTCAGGCTGGAGCTGGCCCCGAAGACGATGACGCTCGTCAACGGCAAGGACCGGGTCAGCCACGGCAACGTGGGGCTCACCTACAGCTACTTCGGAAACTCGTATCAGGGGATCCAGTTCGCGGCGATGGCGGACTGGGACAAGACTCAGCCAGTCACGGTCATCTTCAACGCCGGGGAGAAGAAGGGCCGGGCCCAGATCCTCGTCGACGATGCCGCCCTGAAGAAGCGCTTCCCGCTGGACAAGGCGACGCTGAAGCGGTGCGCCTCGTCGGTGGCTCCAGCCGGGAAGTGACGTCGTCCCGATCGCGAGCGAAGTCCGCATCGCGGCAGGCCGGTCCGTGTCCTCGCCGAGCGAAGTGGCCGCGGGGCTCAGGCGGGCGTCGCCGGACCCATCGCCTCGGCGACCAGCTCCGCCACGTCCTTGACCACGATGCTTTCCCGCCCGGTCTCGTTCGCCGCGTCACGGAGCATCGTGCTGCAGAACGGGCAGGCGACCGCGACCGTGCCCTCGCCGGGGCCAGTGTAGTCGCCCACCTTCCCCGGCCGGTCCTTCTCGGTGGCGGAAGGGAAGGGGACCGACGGGTCCTTCGCGTGGGCGAGGGTGAGCGCCACCTCGTTCATGCGGTTCTGGTTGATCCGCGTGCCGATGTGCTCCTCCATCCACATCCGGCCGCCGCCGGCGCCGCAGCAGAACGACTGGTGCCGGCTGCGCTGCATCTCGACCACGTTCAGTCCCGGGATCGCGGCGAGCGCCTGGCGCGGAGCGTCGTACACGCCGTTGTGCCGCCCGAGGTAGCAGGGGTCGTGGTAGGTCAGCGTCGCGTCCTTCACCCGTGACAGCTTGATGCGCTTGTCACGGATGAGCTCGCTGATCAGCTGGGTGTGATTGAGGACGCGGTAGTTGCCCCCGAACGCCGGGTACTCGTTCTTGAGGGTGTTGAAGCAGTGCGGGCACTGGGTGATGACCGCCTTGACCCCCAGCCCGTTGAACGTCTCCACGTTGGTCTTCGCGAGCGTCTGGTAGAGGTACTCGTTGCCCAGCCGCCGGGCCGAGTCGCCGTTGCACATCTCCTGCTTGCCGAGGATGGCGAAGGAGACGTTGGCCTCGCGGAGGATCCGCACCAGTGCCCGGCTCACCTTCTTCTGCCGGTCGTCGTAGCTGCCTGCGCAGCCCACGAAGAACAGGTACTCGTACTTGTCCGGGCCGTCCCAGACCGGGAGCGACAGGTCCTCGGCCCACTCGTCGCGCCGGTCCTGCCCCACGCCCCAGGGATTGCCCTGCCGCTCCATGCCCTCGAAGACCCGCTGGATCTCCTGCGGGAAGACCGATTCGACCTGCACCTGGTAGCGGCGCATGTCGATGAGCCGCGGCACGTTCTCGATGAAGACCGGGCAGGCCCGCTCGCACCATCCACAGGTCGTGCAGGCCCAGACCGTCTCCGCCTTCAGGGCCGAGCCGATGATCGCCGGCAGCTCGGTCTCGGTCCCCGGGACACGGTGGGCGTGCGCCACCTGCCCCTGGTGGGCCCAGATCCAGTGCTTCAGATCCTGGTTCACGCCCTTGTGGGTGAGCGGCTTCCCCGTGATGTACGTGGGGCAGTGGGTCTGGCAGCGGCCGCACTCGGTGCAGCTGTAGAGATCGAGGCCGTTCTTCCAGGTGAGGTCACGGACGGTGCGCGTGCCGAACTGCTCCGCCTCGAGATTCGGCGTGGGCAGCGCCCTGCTGCCCTCCAGGCTCTGGAAGAAGACGTCGGGGAGCGCGGTGATGACGTGGAAGTGCTTCCCCAGGGGAAGGAAGTTCAAGAAGGTGAGGATGATCGTCAGGTGCACCCAGAACATCGCCGAGCCCAGCCCCCAGACGACTCCCCTGGGCAGCGGTGAGAGGAGCATCGCCACCGCCGACGTGACCGGCTCCCACGCGGTGAACCCGCGTTGCTGCAGCACGAGGTGCGACGCGCCGAAGATGTACTCGCTCACCATCAGCCCGGCGATGAAGCCCAGGATGAGATAGGCCTCCCAGGAGCGGGTCAGCCGATCCGGCTTCACCATCGCCCGGAGCCAGAAGAAGTAGGCCACGCCGACGATGGCGCCCAGCGCGACCAGGTCCTTGGCGAGGAGGTAGAGGCCGAACAGCGCCGCTCCGCCGGGGTGATCGTGCCAGTACGGATCGGTGGGGGTGGAGAGGAGCTCGAGCAGCGTCGACGAGAACCCCATCGTGAACAGCATCACGGTGCGGACGGCCAGCACCATGAAGGCCACGAAGATGAGGACGTGCGCCACGCCCGGCGTGCGCTCCTCCGGATCCACCATGCGCTTCTGGCCGAGGCCGAAGCGGATCAGCGCGCGGGTGCGCTCGGCCAGGTGGTCGAGACGGTTCTCCGGCTTCAGGGCCAGCAGGACCGAGGTGCGCCCGTACATGATGTAGACGAAGACCGTGAGGCCGACGAAGACCAGCAGGCTGGTGATGAGCGGATTCATGAAGGTCTGACTCCGGCAACGCCGGCGATGGAAGCCGAGCTTCTGGGACCGTCGAGGAGGAGCACCGGACGGAAGCCGGCAGCGTCGCACGACGCGAGCACGTACCGCACCCCGCCGTGCGCTCCCTGGAAGCCGGCCGCGATGCCCTGGGTGCCGTGGAGATGACCGTAGACACAGACCTCGGGCCGGAACGCCTCGATCAGATCCGAGAACGCCGTCGGCGTGGCGTTCGCGTACAGCGGGGGAAAGTGCACCGCGACCACCCGGGTCAGGCCGGGCGTGGCGCGGAGCTGCTTCTCCGCATCCTCGACGGAGAGCGACAGCCGTCGGGCCTCGCGCTCGACGTACCCGCCGTCCGCCCGCTCGTCCCCCATCTCGCCTCCCGGCATCGGGGGCGCCTGGGGCGTCGTCCACAGCCGCGAGCCCGCGATGACGTACGGCCCGACCGTCACCGCCGAGTTGTGCAGGAAGCCGACCACGGAGCGGTACGGCTCGAGGAGCCGCCGGAGCTTCGCCGCCGAATCACCCCACCAGTAGTCGTGGTTGCCCCGGAGGAAGACCTTCTTCCCCGGCCGGGCATCGAGCCACGCGAGATCGTCCGCGACCTCCGCAGGCTTCGTCGCCCAGGAGATGTCACCGGCGACGATGATCGCGTCGTCCGCGGTCACCGTCCGGTCCCAGGCCTCGCGCAGCGGGCCCGGATGCCCCGTCCAGCCGAAGCGGTCCATGGTCTTGCCGCGGGTCGAGGGGAGGTGCGTGTCTCCGATGGCGAAGAGGCGCATGGGATGAGCGTCGCACCCTAGGACGGGAAAGCCCGCAGACCCAAGGCCTCGCCGCCGGCGTGCTCATCCCGAGACGCTCGTTCCGGGCTCGCCGCCGGTGGTGAGCAGCAGCGCCGTGGGCGCGATGGCGAGCATCGTTCCCCCAGGTGGATGCGCGGGGAGGGTCGCACCGCGCGCGAGCTAGAACCCGACCAGCACCCGGACCCCGACGTCGAGCGCGTCCAGCGAGCGACCGGTGTCCGCGCCGGGCGGATCGTCCGCCGCCGGCAGGCGGGTGTGCCCCAGCGACCCGCGGACGAACGGACCGATCGCCAGGAACCGGCCGACGAGGAAGTCGACGCCGAGGCCGAGGCGGGCGAAGTCCACGGTGTGCGCCGAGCTGCGGAAGGCGAGGTCGTCGTACTCGAGGTCGATCGTCCCGAAGCTCATGCCGAGCGAGACCCAGGGCCGGATGCTCGGGCCGGTGTCGAACCGCCACTGGAGATCGAACGCGAGCTGCTTCCGGTGCAGGGTCCAGGGATGGTCGATGTCCGGGCTCTTGCCGGTGCCGGCCTCGAGGGCGAAGGCCACCCCGAAGTGAGGACCGAAGCGCAGCCCGAAGTCGATGCCGAAGGACGGCCCGGAGGCGGACAGGATCCAGAAGGTCGGACCGAGCGAGGCTCGCCCGCCGAGCTCGACCCCCACCCGGTCCTCGTCGAACACGCTCGCCGGGCCTGGCTCGGCACTCGACAGCAAGGCAAGCAGCAGCAGTCCGGCGCCCATCCCCTCTCCTGGGGCTCAGTGTACCCGGCTCGAACGTCCTTGCGCCCGCAGCACGTTCGGCGCAGAGGACCCGGACGGATGTCCAGCCTCGATCCCGAGCGCCGTCGCGTCCTCGCAGTCCTGCGGCGTCACGGCTGGAACGCCACGTCGTTCCAGGTGCTCGAGCCCGGCTTCCGCTACTGGTTCGCCGGCGCGGACGCCTGCGTCGCGTACGTCGACACGGGTCACGCCTGGATCGCCGCGGGCGCTCCACTGACCGAGGGCGCCCGGCTCCGCGAGGTCGCCGAGGAGTTCCACCGCCATGCCCTCGCCTCGGGCCGTCGCGTGGCCTTCTTCGCCGTGGAGCAGCGCGTGGTGGACGCGCTCCCCTGGCACGCGGTCCTCATCGGCGAGCAGCCGGAGTGGGAGGCGCAGGGGTGGCCCGAGGCGCTGCGCGGGAGCAGCGGGCTCCGGGAGCAGCTCCGCCGTGCCCGGGCGAAGGGTGTCACCGTCCGGACAGCGGCCCACGACGAGCTGGTCTCGAGCACCGCGCCGCTTCGACGCGAGCTCGAGGCGATGGTCGCGCAGTGGCTCGCGCGGCACGAGATGGCGCCGATGGGCTTCCTGGTCCAGGTGGACCCGCTCACGCTGCTCGATGAGCACCGGGTCCACCTGGCCGAGCAGGACGGACGCCTCGTGGGGTTCCTGACCGCGGCACCGATCTTCGCCCGCCCGGGCTGGCTGCTCCAGAACCTCATCCGCGCGCCGGATGCGCCCAACGGCACCACCGAGCTGCTGGTGGATCACGCGATGCGTGACGCGGGGGAAGGAGTCGAGGGCGAGGCCTCGCCGATGGTGACGCTCGGCCTCGCGCCGCTTGCGGGGCAGGTCGTGCCGGCGCTGAGGCTGGCACGGTCGGCGGGGTCGGTGCTCTTCGACTTCGAGGGCCTCCGGGCGTTCAAGGCGCGGCTCCGGCCGAGCCGCTGGAGCCCCATCCACCTCGTTTATCCGCCCGGGCATGGAGTGGTCCGGACCATGCTCGACGTGCTGGAGGCGTTCGCCCGTGGGCGTCTGCTGACCTTCGGCCTGCGGTCGCTGCTCCGCGGTCCCACCGTCGTGGTGGGGCTGCTCGCGGCGCTCCTCGTCCCCTGGACGGTGCTGCTCGCGCTCACCGAGCCCTGGCACTTCCCGGCGCCGTGGGTGCGGTGGGCGTGGGTGGCGTTCGACGTGGTGCTGGCCGCGGCCCTCTTCCGCCTCGTGGTGCGGTGGAGCGATCGGCTGTCCCGGGTGGTCGTTGCCGCGGTGGGCGCTGACGCCGTGCTGACCCTTGTAGAGGTGCTCGTCTGGAACGTCCCCCGCATCCGCAGCGTGGCGGATGCGCTGATCTCCCTGGTCGCGGTTGCCGCCCCGTCGCTGGCCTTCGTCATCCTCTGGCGAGCGCGCGTGCGGCGACGCGCTCCGCCCTGAGGCGGGGCCGGTGCGCCCCCACGAGATCGCTTCGGGTCAGCATCCCCACCAGCGTCGGATTCGGCCCGTCGGAGAGAACGGGAAGCCGTCCGACACCGGTATGAGCCATCACGTCGGCCGCGTGGCGGAGCGTGTCCGAGGCGTGCACGACGACCGGTTGTCGCTCGATGAGCTGCGCCACCCGGTGCTCCGGAGGAGCGTTGACCAGCGCGCGGCGCATCACGACCCCCACGACCCGCTTCCCGTCGACCACCGGGAAGCCCTGGTGCGCCACGGTGGCGAGGCGACGGACCGCATCCCCGACCGTTTCCGCGGCACCGACGGTCACCACCGGACGGCTCGAGAACTCGCCGGCGCGCCACTGAGCGAGCCAGTCCGCCGCGTACTCGGCAGGGACCACTCGCCCTCGCCGGGCGATGCGCTCGGTCATGATGCTGTGCTTCATCAGCGCCGCAGAGACCAGCCAGGCCACGCTGCAGCCGCCGAGCAGAGGCAGCAGCCCCAGCGGTTGCCGCGTCGTCTCGAAGGCGAGCACCACCGAGGCGAGCAGCGCCCGCGAGGCGCCGGCGAACATCGCCGCCATGCCGACCAGTGCCGCCACTCGCGGGTCCACACCTGCCTGGGGGAGGAGCACGGTGAGCGCCGTCCCGATGAGCGCACCGAGCGCTCCGCCGATGGTGAAGAGCGGGGCGAGCGTGCCACCCGAGGTCCCGCTGCCGAGCGCGATGGCCCAGCTGGCGAACTTGAGCACGCAGAGCGAGAGCAAGGGCCCGGCGGCCAGCGCGCCGGTCAGCACCGCGTCGATGTTGTCGTAGCCGACGCCCAGGGTGCGGGGCGCGAAGTACCCGATGACTCCCACCGGGAGGGCGCCCAGCGCCGGCCACCACATCCAGTGGATGGAGAGGTGCTCGAAGGCGTCCTCGATCCGGTAGACCGCCTTGGTCACGCCCACCGAGACGACGCCGACCAGCGCGCCGAGCAGGACGTAGAGCACCAGCGCTCCTCCGCTCGGCTCGGTGAAGCTCACGCTGTGGAACGCCGGAGCGCTCCCGGCGTAGGAGAAGCGGACTCCCGTGGCGGTACACGCGGCGAGCGCCACCGGGATGAGCGAGCGAGGCCGATACTCGAAGAGCAGCAGCTCGATGGCCAGCAGCACCGCCGAGACCGGGGAGCCGAAGGTCGCGGCCATGCCCGCCGCGGCGCCGGCCGCGAGCAGGGTCTTTCGCTCGGCCGCGGACACCGGGAGCATCTGCCCGAGCACCGACCCGAGCGCTCCTCCGGTCGCGATGATCGGCCCCTCCGCGCCGAACGGCCCTCCCGTTCCGATGGCGACCGCGGCCGAGAGCGGCTTGAGGAAGGTCATCCGCACCGGGATGCGGCTCTCGTTGGAGAGGATCTGCTCCATCGCCTCGGGGATGCCGTGTCCGCGGATGGCCTGAGAGCCGTAGCGGGCCATCAGCCCCACGACGAGACCTCCGATGGGCGGCACGAGGATGACCCAGAGACCGAGGTGGGCAGTGGTCGGGCCGAGCGGGTCGAGCGACGCGGTGCCCCGGAACGCGAGGTTGGTCACGAGGTAGATGAGCCGCTGGAGCACCTGGGCCACGCCCGCGGCCAGCACCGCGAGGCCCACCGCCAGCGCGCAGATGTACGCCGTCCGCCGGGTGACGTTCGCCGCGTGCGGAGCGATGTTCGCCTGGGCCAGCTCCGGGCCCAGCGACGGCGCGACAGGAAGTCCCTCGGTGGTGGAGCCGGTTCTCGCCGGGCCCTCAGCCACGGCTTCGGGCTCGAGTGCCTGTGGGACGTGCGCGCCTTCGGGACGGGGTCGCGCTCGGCTCACCCTCGAAAAACATGGGCGTGGGTGCGGTCTCGTCGATCCCCATGCCGCGGACCACCCGCTCCAGGAGCTGCTCCAGCTCCTTTCGCTCGGTGCCGTTGAGCTGCTCCAGGGCGACGAGGAGATCCGCCTGCGGTGAACGCGGGGCGGTGGCGAGGAGGCGCTTGCCGGAGGCGGACAGGCGCAGGGTGGTGCGCCGGGCGTCGTCGCTCGCGACGGCACGAACGACGAGACCACGCTGCGCCAGGCGGTGCACCACCACCGAGACCGAGCTGGCGTCGGTGAGGGTCCGGCCGGCGAGCTCGGCCATCGAGCCCACTGGACCTTCGGAGAGACGTTCGAGGACGAAGAGCTGCGCCGCGCTCAACCCGAGGCGCGTCTCGGCGGCCCGGTCGGCGAGCCGCAGGGCACGCACCAGCCGTCTCAGCGCCCGGAGGGTTCCGGCGGACGTCGTGGAGACTTCCATGGGTTCCCAACTAATAGCACTGCCCGACGTTTCCGGCAGCTCCCGCATCCCGTCAGGGCGGGGTGTCCGATGCCGCCCAGTTGCGCAAGCGCACGCCCAGTCTCACGGTGAAGGGGCCGGAGATGGTGTTCACCCCCGCTCGCCCCACCAGATCGCGGCGGTCCAGCACGTTTTCCACCGCAGTGTAGATCTCCACCACCGGCCCGATGGCGCGTGCGAGGTAAGCGTCCAGACGGAACTGGGTGCCCAGCGGAAGGGTGTTGAGGTCGTCCTCGTACTGGACCAGCGCCGCGATGCCTTGCACCCGCGCCGTCCAGCCTGGCGCGAATCGCGCCTCCACCGACCCGGCGATGCGGTGCACCGGATCCTGCGGGAGCCGCTTTCCGATCGTCCCCGGCGCCCTGGCCGCCTCGAGGACGCGGGAGTCCACGTAGGTGTAGCCGGCGGTGAGCTCCCAGCCGTGGGCCGGCCGAGCCTCCACCGCGAGCTCCAGGCCCTGGACTCTCGCCTTGCCGAGGTTCTGGCGCTGCCGGGTCGACCCGTCGGGGAGGGCCTGAGACAGCGTGACGTTCGTGATGGGGTCGTGCAGCTCGTTCCAGAAGCCAGTGGCTCGTGCCCGGACGACGGGGACCGGGGACCACTCGACGCCGGCCTCGGCTCCGACCAGCGTCTCGGCGGTGAGGGCGGGATTCGCGGCAGTGGAGATGGTGCCGACCGTGAACGGCCGGTACAGCTCTCCGAGGGTGGGCGCCCGGAAGGCGCGGTTCACCGACGCCCGGAGCGCGAGGGAGTCGACGACCTGCCACAGCGCCCCCAGCCGTGGGCTGAGCTGGGTCTCGTTTCGTGACGGGAACTGCTGGGTGTTCATCCCGGTCGGTGTCGTGAGCTCCAGCTGCCCCTTCTCGTCGCGCCAGGAGTCGAGCCGCAGTGCCGGAACGAGGGTCACCGGCCCGAGCCGAAGCGTGTCCTGCACGAAGACGCCTCCCGAGAGCTGGACGCCGCCGCCGTTTCGCTCGAGCGTCGTGGGCGTGACGCCGGGAGGGGGGAAGAGCCGCTCGAAGGACGTCCCCGAGATGCGGTGAAGGTCGGCGCCGACGTCGAACCGCTGGAAACCCCATCGAGGGGCGTGCCACACCACCGAGAACCCCTCGTCGTCCGCGGGGACGCGCTGCTCGCCGGCGAGGCTTTCAGTGCTCCGCGGGTTGGCCATGGTTCCGATGCGTGCCCGCTGCTGGCGAAAGACCTCGTTCCGGAACCAGGCCGCCAGCTCGACGTCGGGGGCCATCCGGGGACCGAGCGCCAGCGTCACCGCGACCGAGCGGACCTCCGATCCACCGTTCGTGAACTGTGTGCCACCATTCTGGTTCTCGTCGAAGAAGCCGAGCTTGGCACCGAGGAGGACGTTCGACGCGAGCTCGGCTTCCATGCGGCCCTGGAGCGAGACATGGGTGCTCCCCGCCGGCACGTCGACCGCACCGCGCTGCTCCGGCGCGACGACGTTGTAGCCGTTGCTCCCCAGGAACTCCGAGGTGAGCTCGACCGCGACCGGCCCGGCGCGCTGGACTCCCCGCAGCCCGATGCCGAGCGAGGGCAGCGTGTCGCCGAACACGTCGGCCTCGACCGACGGGACGTCGAGTGGTCGTGAGCGGACGTTGACCACCCCGCCGAGGGCCGAGGTCCCGTAGAGCACCGAGCTGCCGCCGGGGACGATCTCCACCGAGCCGACGGACAGGCCAGGCACCGACTGCCAGTAGACCCAGCCACCGAAGGGGTCGTTCAGCGGCAGCCCGTCCACGAGCACCAGCGCCCGCGAGACGGCGGACGGTCCCACCCCGCGCAGGTTCAGGCCCTGGCTCGACGGATCCGCCACCCGACTCGACGAGCGGCGAAAGGTGCCCACGTCGGGGACGCGCCGAAGCACGTCGTCGAGGAGCGGCGATGCCGACTGCTCCAGGTCCGCCCGGTCGAGCACGGTGACGTCGGCCGGGACCTCGCTCCGCAGCCGGGGAGCGCGGCTGGCGGTGACCACCGTCTCCCCCGCCAGCGGGGCTTCCGGCGTCCCCGCGTCCACGCTGCTCGAGACTCCTCCGTCCGGAAGGGGGGTGGGTCCGAGGTCGTCCCCGGCTGCGGCGGAAGCGCTCCCGTCGCTGGAGGTGCCGGTCCCCCCATCGAGCGTGAGCTGGGCGAGCATCTCCTCGCGCGCTCCCTCCGGGCTCGCCACGACGAGCGTGGTCGCGAGCGCGACAGCGACGCTGCTCACCGGAAGCCGTGGAGCGATGCGGCCATGTCACGGGCCTCCTTCGCGGGGAGGCCCCGCCCGGCCATCCCGTCCGCCGCCGACCATCCCGTGCGGGTGGCCGGCTCCAGCGGAGGATGTGCGGGGCGCTGTTCTCCAGTCGACCGCCCCGTGGTGTCGGAGCTGCCCCGGATGAAGCGTGCGCTAGTGCACGAGGCGCTCGAGCGCCGGCGTCCGTGCCCGCTCGAGCTTGCCCACGCAGGCGAGAAGCAGGTCGCGGTACTCGCCGGTCTCGCGGAGCCCGGAGACCATCCAGCGGTTGCCGATCACCAGCGTGGGCACGCGCCGCACGCCCCGCCCTCGCGCCAGCCGGTGCTCCTCACGGATCAGGCGGCGGGTCTGCGACGAGCCGAAGGCCGCGGTGAAGCGATTCATCTGGAGACCCGCGCGCTCGGCGAGCTCGAGGACGATGTCCGGGCGAGTCACGTTCAGGCCCTGCTCCAGCGCCGCGTGGCGCAGGCGCATCTGGAGCTCGAGCCGGGCCGGCTCACCCTGAAGGCGCGCCGCCTCGAGCGCCGCGAGCGGCTCCACGCTCGAGCGCGGCGGGTCACCCGACGTCCAGAGCTCGGGCCGCAGCGGAAGCGACTCGCGTTCGCGCGCTGCCGAGGTGAGATCCTTCACCGCGCGGGCGATCTCGTCCTCGGTGGGGAGCGACTCCATCGGGCGCAGCGGGTACGGACGCGGAACGAACCGAAAGACGTCGGCCAGCTCGCGGTGCAGCGGCAGCAGCCGGAGCTCGGCGAGCCACGACCAAGGGCAGAGCACGTCCTGGTACACCAGCACCTGACTCTGCTTGGAGGTTCGGCTCATGCGTTGGTGGAGTGAACCGAACTGTAGAGAAGCCGGCCGCGGGTCGACAATGGTGTCGATCACGCCCCGCCGCAAAGCATCCAGGCTGGCCCGAAAGAATCGACGTCGGCGCCGAACGCACACGGGGGACTGCACACCACGCTCGGCTGGATGCCTGTGGCGTCAGAGCGCGCGCCGCGTCGCGACATCCCGCGCACCCGACAGGGCGAGCGCGCGTTCGATGATCGCCCCGGCCGCGTCCAGGCCTGTTGCACGCTCCAGCCCCTCGAAGCCCGGGCTGGAGTTCACTTCCAGCAGGGTGGGCCCCTCGCTCGTCTCCAGGAGATCCACGCCCGCCACCTCCAGGCCCACCACCTCCGTCGCCCGGACGGCCGCCTCGACGTATGCCGGCGCGAGCTCGACCGGACGCCCCCGTCCACCGCGGTGGAGGTTGCTCCGGAACTCGCCCCGCTTCGCCCGCCGGCGCATGGCTCCCACCACCCGGCCTCCGACCACCAGCGCCCGGATGTCGCGCCCCCGTGACTCGGCGACGAATTCCTGGAGGACGATCTCCTGGCCGAGCCCCTGGAAGGTGTCGAGGATTCCCTGGAGCTCCGGGATCGTCGACGCCAGCATCACCCCGACCCCCTGCGTGCCGCGGAGCAGCTTCACGACGGCCGGCAGGCCGCCCACCTCGTTGACCAGGCGGGGAACGTTGCTCGCGTCCCGGGCCATGACGGTGCGGGGGATGCGTAGACCCGAACGGGCGAGCAGCTGCAGGCATCGCAGCTTGTCCCGGCTCCGGGCGATGGCCTGCGCGCGGTTGACCGCCGGGACGCCCATCATCTCCAGCTGCTCGACCACCGCGAGCCCGTAGCCGGTGATGGACGCTCCGATGCGGGGGATGACGACGTCGATGCCGCGGAGCTCGACGCCGCGGAACACCATCCGCGGGGCGCCCGAGGTCAGCACCAGGTTGCAGCGGAGGGTGTCCAGCACCAGCGGGCGGTGGCCGCGCGCCCGGATGGCCTCCACCAGCCGCCGCGTCGAGTAGAGGGAGCGCTTGCGGCTGAGGATGGCCACCACCCGGCGCACGGTCGCCCCGGGGGTGCGGGGCGGGCGACGGTCCCGCGACTTCGGTCGCTGTCGTCTCGGGGGGGCCACGGCGGGGCGCGGACGCTAGCACCGCCGGAGGGAGAGCGGTTTGCGCGCCGGGACGGAGGGTGCTAGCCGAACGGGCTTTCCATTCGTTCCCGCCATGTCCGACGCCTCGGGCGACAACCGCTGGAAGCAGACGCTCAACCTGCCCCGCACCGACTTCCCCATGAAGGGGAACCTCACCCAGCTCGAGCCGCGCATCCTCGCTCGCTGGGAAGCCGAGGATACCTACCGGGCGCTGCTGCGGAAGAACGCGGCGGGGCGCCGCTTCGTCTTCCTCGACGGCCCGCCCTACGCCAACGGCGAGCTCCACGCCGGACATGCGCTGAACCACGTCCTGAAGGACATCGTGGTGAAGTCGCGGAACATGGCCGGGCTGCTCTGCGCCTACCGGCCGGGGTGGGACTGCCACGGCCTCCCCATCGAGCAGGCAGTCGAGAAGCGGCTTCGCGAGCGGAAGGTGGACCGGCGCACGCTCTCCCGTGACGAGTTCCTGGCCGCCTGCCGGGAGTACGCCCTGGAGTACATCGGGATCCAGGCCGCGGTGCGGAAGCGGATGGGGAACTTCGCGCTGTGGGAGGAGCCGTACCGCACGCTCGACTTCCCCTACGAGGCGCAGGAGCTCCGGGAGCTCGCTCGCATCGCCCGCCGGGGCCTCATCTACCGGCGGAAGAAGGCCGTGTACTGGTGCATCACCGACCAGACGGCGCTGGCCGAGGCCGAGGTCGAGTACGAGAACCGCCGGAGCCCGTCGGTCTACGTGGCCTTCCGGACCGAGCCGGGGACGGCGGGTGTGCTTCCCGAGCGCCGCCCCGAGACGCTCGCCGACGCGTTCCCCGGCCTGGGGGGCCGTCCCGTGGACCTCGTGGTCTGGACCACGACGCCCTGGACCCTTCCCGCCAATCTGGCGGTCGCGGTGCACCCGACGCTCGAGTACGTGTTCTACGACCTCGGCCCGCGGGTCATCGTGGTGGCCAAGGACCTCCTGCCGCGGGTCCTCGGGGAGATTGCCCCGGACCAGCTCGCGGTGCGGACGGTGGCGGCGGCCGGGGGTGAGGTCTCCGCGGCAGCGCTGGTGGAGCCCAGGCGCATCCTCGGCTACGTCGCAGGCAAGGACCTGGCGGGCTTCGCCTACCGCCATCCGTTCGTGGATCGTCAGGGCGTGGTGGTGCTCGGGGAGCACGTGACGCTCGAGCAGGGCACCGGCCTGGTCCACACCGCTCCGGGCCACGGGCAGGAGGACTACGACGTCGGCATCCAGTACGGGCTGGACATCTACAACCCGGTGCTCGCCGACGGCCGCTACGACGAGACGGTGCAGCCGCCCGAGCTACGGGGGGTGAAGGTCTTCGACGCCAATCCGAAGATCGTGCAGCTCCTGGCGGACCGGGGCGTCCTGCTGAACCGGGCGAGCGACACGGTCGAGCACAGCTATCCACACTGCTGGCGCTGTCACAACCCGATCATCTTCCGCGCGACGCCGCAGTGGTTCATCGCCATGGACCGTCCGCTGGACACGACGTCCGGGCTGGACGCCACCCTGCGGAGCAAGGCTCTGAACGAGATCGACCAGACGGTGAGCTGGGTGCCGGACTGGGGTCGCTCGCGCATCCGGGGGATGGTGGAGAACCGGCCGGACTGGTGCATCAGCCGCCAGCGCACGTGGGGCGTCCCCATCCCGGTCCTCCTCTGCGAGGGGTGTGGCGAGTCGGTGGTGAGCCCGGAGCTCATGGAGCGGGTGGCCGACGCGGTGGAGAAGGAGGGCACCGGCGTCTGGTACTCGGCGCCCCTGGAGCGCTTTGCTCCGCAGGGACTGAAGTGCGAGTCCTGCGGTGGGACCAGCCTGCGCAAGGAGACCGACATCCTCGACGTGTGGTTCGACTCCGCCTGCGCGTTCGCCGCGGTGAGCGAGCGCTGGCCGGACATGGGGCTTCCCGGTGACCTCTACCTCGAGGGCTCGGATCAGCACCGGGGCTGGTTCCAGTCGAGCCTGCTGGTGAGCGTGGCCAGCCGCGGTCAGGCCCCGTATCGCGAGGTCCTCACCGCCGGCTTCGTGGTCGACGGCGAGGGACGGAAGATGTCCAAGTCCGTCGGCAACACGGTCAAGCCGGAGAAGCTCATCCAGCAGATGGGCGCGGAGATCGTCCGGCTGTGGGTTGCCGCCGCCGACTACCGGGACGACGTCCGGCTCTCCGAGTCCATCCTCCGGAACCTCGCCGAGGGGTACCGGAAGATCCGCAACACGCTCCGCTACGCGCTCAGCAACCTCCAGGACTTCGATCCCGCGAAGGACGCCGTGCCCGAGGCGGAGCTCCTCCCGCTCGACCGGTGGGCGCTCGCGCGGCTCGACGAGGTCGCCGGACGCGTCCGCCGGGCCTACGACGAGTTCGACTTCCACCTCGTGTACCACGCGCTGGTCGACTTCTGCGGGAGCGACCTGAGCGCGGTGTACTTCGACATCTCCAAGGACCGGCTCTACACCTGGAAGCCCGGTGGCCACGCGCGACGGAGCGGACAGACGGTGCTCCATCGCATCCTGCTCGACGTCACGAGGCTGCTCGCGCCGGTGACGTCGTTCACCGCGGAGGAGGTCTGGGAGCATGTTCCCGGCCGCCCTGCACCGTCGGTCTTCCTGGCGGGGTTGCCCCAGCCGACCGGCCGGCGGGACCCGGTGCTGATGGAGACGTTCGATCGGCTCTTCTCGGTGCGCTCGGCGGTGCAGCAACAGCTCGAGGCGGCGCGGCGGGACAAGCTCATCGGAAGCTCGCTCGAGGCGAAGGTGGTCCTGCACGCCGACGCCGAGGGACGCGATTTCCTGGTCCAGCACCTTCGCGAGCTGCCGACGCTCCTGATCGTGAGCCAGGTGGCGCTGGAGAAGGATCCCACCGAGCGGATGGTGCGCACCACCGCCGCGCTTCCCGGCGCAGGGCATCTCGCCATCGAGATCCGCAAGGCCGACGGCGCCAAGTGCCCGCGCTGCTGGACCTACGCTCCGGAGGTCGCGGCCGGCGCCGACGTCTGTCCGAAGTGCCAGGAGGCCCTGGCGTGACCGGTCCGGGGATGGAGCAGGTCGCCGCGCCGCGTGCCCCCGGGATGCTGGCGCGAGATCCCGCGATGATCCGCAAGCTGGTGGTGCTGTACGTCAGCGCCCTGGCGCTCGTCCTGGTGGACCAGTGGGTGAAGTACGAGATGGTCGACCGGCTCACCACGCGCTTCGACGGGCTCGCCTCGGTGAGCGCCCGGCTCGGTGCGCTCTATGGACCTGCGCCGGCGCCCGGGTGGGACGGGCTGCACTTCCGCCCGAAGCGTCCCATCGTCTTCAGCGACGACTTCCTGATGCTGCGCTACGCGGAGAACCCCGGCGCGGCGTTCGGCCTGTTCCGCCGGCTTCCGCCCGGTGCACGGGGCCCGCTGTTCCATCTGGTGTCGATCGGCGCCGTGGTGCTCATCACGGTGTACTACCTGCGCCTCGGCGGAACGCGGCAGGAGCGCTGGGCGCTGGTCGGCCTGCCGCTGGTGCTGGGAGGGGCCATCGGCAACTGGGTGGATCGCCTGGCGCGGGGCTTCGTCATCGACTTCATCGAGGCACACTGGAAGGACGTGTACACCTGGCCGTCCTTCAACGTCGCCGACAGTGCCATCGTGGTCGGGGTCATCCTCCTGCTCATCGACGGCATGGTTCGTCGGGAGCGGAAGCCGTCTGCTGCGTCGTCGCCGAAGGAGCTCTGACGTGCTGCCCACGCTGATCGACATCCGCTTCGATACCCCGTTTGCGCAAGGGGTGCTCTACCTGGTCGCCGTCCTGTTGCTCGGGTACGGCATCTGGGCGGGGTGGAGGAACGCGCCCGGGTCTTTCGACCCGAAGACGCGCAAGGAGCTGCCGCCCACCAGGGAGCAGCGGACGCAGCGAGCGGTCATCTACGGTGTGCTCTTCGCGGCGCTGATCTACCTCGGGCTGCACTACGCCCTGCCGCCCACGGCCTTCCTCGGCAGCAAGGGCGAGGGGTTCCCGCTGCACACCTACGGCCTGATGCTGATGGCCGGCTTCGCGGCGGCGATCCTGGTGTCGGCGCGGCTCGCCCAGCGGGAGTGGGGCGGCGCCGAGGGCGTGCAGCGCCGCAACGACGCGATGGACCTCGCGGTGTGGGTGGTCGTCGGCGGGATCGTGGGCTCGAAGGTGCTCTTCATCCTCGTGACGCCGAAGGACTTCGTCGACGCGCTCGGGAGCGGCAGCCTGTGGAAGGTGCTCGGCGCTCTCGGTGGGGGGTTCGTCTTCTACGGCGGGCTGATCGGGGCGGCGTTCGCCGTGTGGTGGTTCTGCCGGGCAAGGAAGATCCCCTTCCTGCGGCTCGCCGACGTCATCGTCCCCACGGTCGCCCTGGGGCAGGCCTTCGGCCGGCTGGGATGCTTCGCGGCGGGATGCTGCTGGGGGAAGCCGGCCTCGCTCCACTTGCCCTGGGCGGTGCGGTTCCCGGGCTCCGGTCGCGCGCTGAGCCTCTTCGGCCAGCACACCGGAGGGTCCATCGCCTGGGACAGCCAGTCGCAGGAGATGCACCGCTGGGTCATCGAGTCGACGGGTCAGGTGTTCGACCACGCGGTGCCGGGGGCGATCCGGATCTCGGACTGGGTCGCGCAGCACGGGACCACGCTGCCCATCCACCCCACCCAGCTCTACGAGTCGCTGGCGCAGCTGCTGCTGTTCGTGCTGCTGATGATCGCGCGGAAGTACCGACGCTTCCACGGACAGATCCTCGCGCTGTACCTCATCGGCTACGCCATCATCCGGACGACGGTCGAGCTGTTCCGGGGCGACTTCGAGCGGGGCACCCTGCACAAGCTCATCGAGCAGGTGCCGCTGGACGCCTGGTGGAACATCTCCACCAGCCAGTTCATCTCGCTGGTGATGTTCGCGCTCGGGGTGACGCTCCTGGTCCGGGGGTCCTCGGCGAACCGCGAGCTGCCGGCCGCCTCCGGCGCCCAGCCGGCCTGAGGCCCCGGGTGAAGGCGCAGGGCCCACCTGGTGCGACTTGCGCCGGGCGCGGATGACTTGGAATCCTGGGGCGTCCCGATGCCTCCTCCGTCGCGCCCCGAGGACCGAGCGAAGGCCAGTGCCGCCGCGACCGCGGCGAGCTGGGCGCAGGTTTCCCAGGAGGTCGACTCGGTGGAGGCCGACCTGCACGCGCTCCGGGGTCAGTACGAGCAGTACTTCCTGGGCATGGAGAAGCGTCCCCCGAGCAAGGCCCACGAGCAGTTCAAGAAGCGGATGGCGGCGCTGAGGACGATTCCTTCGCGGAACTCGGCGCTCTCGTTTCGGATCCAGTCGCTGCAGGCGTCGGCTGCGACGTACGAGCGCCTCTGGACGAAGACGATCCAGGAGATGGAGGACGGGACGTATCGGCGGGACGTCTTCAAGGCGCGCCGGCGGCGGAAGTCCGTTCCCGAGGTGCCGGCCGCGCCCCCGCCGTCGTCCGCGCAGGCCACCGCGGCGGCGGGGACGAAGCAGGCGGCGACCGGGAAGGTCGCGGCGGTCGGGAAGCCGGAGACTCCTCAGGCGCCTGGCGAACCGCAGATCCACATCGCCGGGTCGGCACCGCCGGACCCGCTCGGAGAGACCCGGCTGCGGAGCGTCTACCGCGCCTACGTGGAGGCGAAGCGCCGCTGCAACGAGGACACGACCCGACTCTCGTTCGACGCGGTGGCGGAGAGCCTCAAGCGGCAGGTTCCCGAGCTGCTCGAGCGGCACAAGGTCCGCGACGTCGAGTACCGCGTGTTCGTGAAGGACGGGAAGGCGATCCTCCGGGCGGTCCCGAAGATCTGAGCGTCCCACCTCTTGCGACCTCACGAGAAACTCGCGTGGGGTCGGTCCCCGCCATCACGCCGCGCTTTCCCTGCCGGCCCAGCGGCCTGCTGGGGGGACCGACCACCAGCGCGTCATGAGGCTTAGCACCTCACGGGCACATCACCAGTTGGGATCTTCGTTCCACACTTCCGGCGGAAGATTCCGATTCTCGCCCCGGCGGACTGCTTGGCGCCGCCTCGGGCCGGCCACGCACGACGCAGATCTCACGTAACGAACGGTCGGTAACGTCCCGAAACGTCGACTCCAGGAGGCGGTCGGGAGGTCCTCGTGGGAGGCGGGCTGGGTCGAGCGCGGAGTAACGAGGTGCTTGGCACCTGGGCTCGAATCTGACTCGACCGGCTGATTCGAGCTCTCGATGCCTGCACCGGGCCGTCCGGCCGGAACCCCGCGCGTATCGAGTCGGGCCGGGACCTTGTCCGGCCGCGAGGCGTCGATCACGAGGTGTCAGACACCTCGTCGGGACAGGCCTCTCCGATCAGGAGGCGTCTGACTCCTGGTCCGTGACACCTCGTCCGGACAGAACTCTCGATGCGTGCGCTGAGCCGTCCGGTCCGACCCCGGCGCGCTTGGAGTCGAGCCCAGCCGATCACGAGGTGTCCGATGACGAGGTGTCCGACACATCGTCAGCCGGTCGTGCCGCCGCCGGATGGTTCCACGACGATTGTCGCGTCCGCGCGTGCGGGATGCGGTGACGTGGCGGGTCCGCGCATACCCCGGGTCACGAATGCACTTGCCGTCGACTGCGCAACGTTGAAGGACCGCGGAGTCGAATGCCTGCCACCTCGGACGCCAAGGTGAGGTGCGGAGGGCCAGTGTGCTCTCTAGGTTTACGGGCGAGTGATGCGAACGATCTCCCTTCTCCTCGTGCTTGGCCTCTGCGGTTGCGGGATCTCGGCGGAGGAGGAGCGCGCTCGCCGCGACGCTCTCGCCGCCGAGGGCCGTGCGCTTCAGCTTGCCGCGGACGCGGTGGAGGCGCGGCTGCTCGCCGGCGAGGCCCGGCTCGCGGTGTGGCACGAGCTCGCCGCGCGCCACCAGCAGATCTCCGAGGTCTCCTGCCGCGTCGCCGATGCCCACTTCCAGGACATGACGCGACTCTTCGAGGAGCAGGCCGAGAAGGGCCGCGGCATGCGGCGCGTTCGCGGATGGGCGAACGCCGCGGAGGCACCCGGTGGGATCGGCGGCCCGCGCGTGCCGCTCGTCGACACGCGCTGATGTGGTGAACGGTGCACGCTCGTGCTCAAGTGGAGCGCGGTGCGACCTCGTTGCGTGGTCCAGGGTGCATTGCTTGCCGCTGTCCTCCTCCTGGGCTGTGATGGCGGCCCGTGCAAGGCGACCGCGTCGGCCGTGACCGGCCTGGATGGAGGACAGGTTCGCTGCGTGCGGCCGGAGGACTGTCCGCTGACCGGGAACCTCGCGATCTGCGCCGACACCAGCGAGCCGAACCTGCCCACGCAGTCGTGCGTGCGGTGCGAGCAGACCCTCTGCGTGAAGTACGCCTGCTCGCAGTAGCGCTGCTCGCCGCGCTGGTTGCCTGCTCTCGCTCGGGACCGGAACACCTGGCGCGCGCCCGGGAGCTCGTCTACGCCCGGAAGCCACAGGCCGCGCTGCGCGAGTACCGCTCGGCGCTCGACGCGGTGGAGAAGGCCGACGGTCCGGAGGCGACGCGCATCCGTGCCCAGGCTCTGCGTGGCGCTGCGGACGTGTACTGGCTCGAGCTGCACGACGTCCCCAAGGCCGTGAGCGTCTATCGCGAGCTGGTCGCTCAGGCCCCCGAGGCGCCGGAGACGGCCGAGGGCCACGTGGTGCTCGCCGGCATCCTCGAGTCTCACTACCGCGATCTCCGGGGCGCCATCACGGAGCTGACCGCGGCGCTCGCTCGCGATCCCCCGGCCGCGCCGGACCTGCGCTACCACGTCGCGAAGCTCTACTTCGAGCTGGGCGACTACCAGCAGTCGGAGCTCGAGGCTCGCACGCTGATCGCCAAGTTCCCCTCCAGCCCCCTCGTGGACGATGGGTGGATGCTGGTCGGCCAGTCTCTCTCGATGCGCGAGGGAATGCGGCCCGAGGCGATGAAGGCGTTCTCGACGCTGATCGAGAAGTTCCCCTCGTCCGAGCTCGTTCCGCACGCGCTCTTCGAGCTGGGAAAGCTCCGCGGCGAGGGAGGAGACGACGCCGGGGCCATTCAGGCGTGGGTCCTCGCGCTCGAGCGGCACCCGGATCCGCAGGTCGTGCAGAGCGCCATCGCACGGACGCGCAAGCGAATCGGCGAGACCACCCCGCGCGGGGTGGGCGCCCGCGAGGCATTCCAGCGTGCCGAGGTCCGGCGCGTCGCGCAGGCCCGCACGTCGCTCGAGGCCGCCGGAGGAACGGCGGAGCAGGCCGCGCGCGAGCACGGCGACTGACCCCCGAGCGTCGGCCCGTCGAACCCTGATGCCACGCGGTGCGAGCGTCCGGTGGCCCGGGTCTGTTATGCCGGGCGCGAGCCGTTCACTCGATCCTGGAGGAATCGCACCGTGAAGCGCCACCTGGCCCGCGTCCTCACCGTCCTGCTCTCCTGCATCCCGCTCGTCGCCGCCGCCCAGAACGCGTCGTCCTCGGTCCCGCCCCAGGTGGCGGGCGCCACGAAGACGCAGCTCACCTGGTTCGGCCACGCCGCCTTCCGGGTCGTGACGCCATCCGGGAAGGTGATCCTCATCGACCCCTGGATCACCAACCCGCTCAACCCGAACGGCAAGCAGGACCTCGCCGACCTCAAGAAGGTGGACCTGATCCTGATCTCCCACGGTCACGCCGACCACGTGGGTGACGCCGTCGAGATCGCCAAGCGCAGCAAGGCGCGGCTGGTGACCAGCTTCGATCAGGCGCAGGCCTTTGCCCGCTACCTCGGCTTCCCGTCGGAGAACTTCGGGTTCGACTCGGTGGGCAACGTCGGCGGGACCCTCTCCTTTTTCGATGGCGAGGTGAAGGTCACGCTCGTCAACGCCGTGCACGGCTCCACGCTGACTGCGAAGGAGAAGGGCGCCGACGTCCCGTACGCTGCCGGCAATCCGGTCGGCTTCGTGATCGCCGTCCGCAACGGCCCGACCCTCTACCACACGGGCGACACCGACGAGTTCACCGACATGCAGCTGCTCAAGTCGATGAAGGTCACGATGATGCTCGCCTGCATCGGCGACCACTTCACCATGGGGCCGGAGCGCGCGGCCGACGCGGTGTCGATGGTCCAGCCGGAGAAGGTCCTCCCGATGCACTACGCGACCTTCCCGGTGCTGACCGGGACGCCTGCGCAGTTCGCCGCCGCGCTCAAGGCCAAGGGTCTTCTGGGCCGGTACCAGCCGATGCAGCTCCGCGAGACGCTGGAGCTCTGATGAGCGTGGAGCGAGCCGGCAGTCAGCGCCTCTTCGACCGTGCGAGGCGAGTCATCCCCGGTGGGGTGAACTCGCCGGTCCGCGCCTTCCGCGGAGTGGGAGGCACGCCGGTCTTCTTCAAGGAGGGGCGCGGTGCATGGCTCACCGACGTGGACGGCCACCGCTACGTCGATCACGTCAGCAGCTGGGGGCCGCTGATCCACGGCCACGCCTTTCCGCCGATCGTCGGCGCCGTCACCACCGCCACGCATGCCGGCACGAGCTTCGGCGCGCCGCACGCCGGCGAGGTCGACCTGGCCGAGCTGATCTGCCAGCGGATGCCGGCGGTCGAGGAGGTGCGTCTCACGTCGTCCGGCACCGAGTCGACGCTGGCCGCGCTGCGGGTGGCCCGCGCGTACACGGGTCGCGAGGTGCTGGTGAAGTTCGAGGGCTGCTACCACGGTGCCGGCGATCCGTTCCTGGTCAAGGCGGGGAGCGGCGTGGAGACGCTCGGCCTTCCTGACTCGCCCGGCGTTCCCCGGTCGCTGGCCGCGATGACCCTCACCTTGCCCTTCAACGATCTCGCCGCCGCCCGTGAGCTCTTCGGCCGGAAGGGGAAGGAGATCGCAGCGGTCATCATCGAGCCGGTGGTCGGCAACATGGGGGTGCTCGTTCCCCGTGCCGGGTTTCTCGAGGGGCTGGTCGATCTCTGCCAGGAAGCCGGCGCGCTCCTGATCTTCGACGAGGTGATGACCGGTTTCCGCCTCGCGAAGGGTGGAGCGCAGGAGCTGTTCGGGCTCACCCCCGACCTCACCACGATGGGGAAGGTGATCGGCGGAGGGCTGCCGGTGGGCGCGTACGGCGGTCGCCGGGCGATCATGGAGACCGTCGCGCCGGCGGGGCCGGTGTACCAGGCGGGCACGCTCTCCGGGAATCCGCTGGCCGTGGCGGCCGGGCTCGCCTGCCTCCGCGCGCTCGGAGAGCCCGGCATCTACGACAAGCTGGAGCGCATCTCCCGGGCGCTGACCGACGGCCTCCTGGCCGAGGCGCGTGCGGCCGGGGTTCCGGTGACGCTGAACCGGGTGGGGAGCATGTGGACCCTGTTCTTCACCGAGGGGCCGGTCTTCGACTACCCGAGCGCCAAGCGCGCGGACACGAAGAAGTTCGGGACCTTCTTCCACGCCCTGCTCGACCGGGGGGTGTACCTTCCGCCCAGCCAGTTCGAGGCCGCGTTCGTCTCGCTGGCCATGGGAGAGCGCGAGGTCGAGCACACCCTCGCCGCCGCCCGGCAGGCCTTCCGCACGCTCTAGCCCCGCGAGGTGCCAGACACCTCGTTACCCGACACCTCGTTACCCCCTCGGGGGGTCCAGAAGTTCGGCTGGAGCCCAGTCTTTCAGCGCTGTTGCGCCGCCAGCCCCCCGGGTGCTACACGCGCGCCGGTTCTTTGGAAGACGGGCGGAAAGACGAGGACGGGAGCGAGCTCAGCCCCGAGGCCCGCGCGCAGCGCGCGGCGGCTCCGTACATCAATGCGGTCTGGCGCGTCGTCGGTGGAGTGCTGGTGGGGGGCGGGGCAGGTTGGTTCCTCGACGGGAAGCTCCACATCTCCCCCTGGGGCCTGATCGTCGGGCTCTTCGTCGGGATGGGCGCCGGGTTCTACGGCCTCATCCAGGCGCTGAACTCGATGAAGAAGAGATGAGGCTGCTCGGGTTCATGGCCGCGCTCGTGGCGGTGGGCGCGCTGGGGTGGTGGCTGACCGGAGCTCCGGCGATGCGGGCGGGCGTGCTGGCCTCGGTCCTGGCGAGCGCGGTGGTGCTGGCGGGGAAGGCGATCGCGGTCCGGAAGAGCATCCAGGTGGCGCTGGGGGCGAGCGTGGCGGGGCTGGTGCTTCGGCTCGCGGTGTGGTTCGGCGGTTATCGATGGGTGAGGGCGCAGCACGAGGACGTGGGGGGTTACACCCTCGCGTTCTTTGGCCTGTTCGTGGTGGCCCTGTGCCTGGAAATGACGTACGTGCTGGCCGTCGCGAGGGGCCAGCGGCGAGGAGCGACGTGATGCGGCGGTGGTTGTGGTGCGCAGCGCTGGCGGTGTCGATGGTCGCGCGGGCCCAGACGGGTCACGCACCGGCCCACGACGCCGAGCCTGCGTCCGGCGAGCACGCAACGGGCGGGGGGCACACCGGCAGCGAGCACGAGAAGGTCGACACCTCGACGTACATCCTCGAGCACGTCGCGGATTCGCCCGAGGTCGAGTTCCAGGTCCCGCTCTCGGACAAGGAATTCATCATCCACTTCCCGACCTGGCGCATCCCGCTGAAGGCGGGCGCCTGCCCCGCGAGCCTCGAGGAGCCTGCGAAGCTCTCCGAAGGTTGCCTCGACATCAGCCTGACCAAGCACGCCTTCTGGATGATGGTCGGCTCGTTGATCGTGGTGCTGCTGTTCGCCTTCGGAGCGAACCGAAACCCGAACCAGCCGGTCCCGCACGGGCCTCGCCAGAACATCCTCGAGATGCTGGTGCTCTTCGTCCGGAACGACATCGCCATCCCGAACATCGGCAAGGAGGAGGGGCCGCGATACACGTCGTACCTCCTCTCGGTCTTCTTCTTCATCCTCACGCTGAACCTGCTGGGCCTCGTGCCCTGGGCCTCGACGGCGACCGGAAACCTGGGCGTCACCCTCGCCCTCGCGCTGATCACCTTCATCCTCACGCAGATCGCGAGCGTCCGGGCCGCAGGCCCGGGCGGCTACCTGAAGCACATGACCGGCGGGGCGCCGTGGTGGATCTGGCCGATCATGATCCCGGTGGAGATCCTCGGCCTCTTCACCAAACCCTTCGCCCTGATGCTTCGACTCTTCGCCAACATGCTGGCGGGGCACATCGTGCTCTTCAGCCTGCTGGGGCTGATCTTCATCATCGGGCACGTGGCGGTGTCGGTGGTCGCGGTCCCGTTCGCGATCTTCATCTACCTGCTGGAGCTCTTCGTGGCCTTCCTGCAGGCGTACATCTTCACCATGCTCTCGGCGCTCTTCATCGGGATGGGGGTGGCGATGGGCCACCACGACGAGCACGGGCACGAGGAGCACCAGGCACACGACGAGGCCCACGCAAAGCCGCAGCTGGCCGCCAATCCGGCGAACGCGCCGGGGTAACCGAGCTCACAAGAACCCCGCGGCCGGATGCGGCTGGCGGGAGGTTGTCCAAAAGGGCTTCACGACCCCCCCACAAGCGGGTCCAGACGTCGAAAGTTACAAAAGAACCGTCATGACCAACCTCGCTTACTCCTTCCTCTCCGCTGGCATCGGCGCGGGCCTCTGCGTTCTGGGCGTCGGGATCGGCATTGGCCGTCTCGCTGCCTCCGCGCTCGACGCCACCGGCCGTCAGCCGGCCGCCACCGGCGACATCCGGACCACGATGCTGATCGCCGCGGCGCTCATCGAAGGCGTCGGCCTCTTCGGTCTGGTGGTCAGCATTCTCCTCGCCACCAAGGCCTAGTCGTAGGGACGAGGCCCGGTACCCTTCGCTGGGTTCCGGGCCTCGCTTGATTCGAGAAGAGACACCCACATGCCCATCGTCCTCGCCGCCTCCAGCCTCGTCGACGTTCGTCCCGGACTCATCTTCTGGACGCTGATCACCTTCTTCCTGGTGGCCGTGCTGCTCCGTCGCGTGGCCTGGGGACCCATCCTGAAGGTGGTGGACGAGCGAGAGAAGGCCATCGCTGCGTCCATCGAGTCGGCTAAGCGCGAGCGCGCCGAGGCCGAGCGACTCCTCGCCGAGCAGAAGGACGCGATCCAGAAGGCTCGTGCCGAGGCGGCAGAGATGATGCGGCGAAACGCCGAGGACGTGGAGAAGCTCCGTGTCGACCTGGTAGCCAAAGCCCGGGCCGAGGCCGAGGCGCAGAAGACCGACGCCCTCCGGGAAATCCAGAACGAGAAGGCCAAGGCCGTGAACGAGGTGAAGAAGGTCGCTGCGGACCTGGCGATCCAGATCACCGAGAAGCTCCTCAACAAGCAGCTCGACGACAAGACCCAGAAGGACCTGGCCAATCAGTACCTGGCCGAGGTGTCGCGGACCGCCGGCGGTGCACCTCGGCCGGAGCCGAAGGTCTAGCCGGCGCAAGAAACCGTGGCTCTCGGCATCGGCATCGTCGGACTGCCCAACGTGGGCAAGTCGACGCTCTTCAACGCTCTCTCGTCGGCCGGCGCGCAGGCGGCGAACTATCCGTTCTGCACCATCGAGCCCAACGTCGGGGTGGTGCCCGTGCCCGACGAGCGGCTGGACCAGCTGTCGGCGCTGGTGAAGCCGCAGAAGACCATCCCCACCTCGCTGGAGTTCGTGGACATCGCCGGCCTGGTGCGTGGAGCGAGCAAGGGCGAGGGCCTGGGCAACCA
>Ga0310810_10000108_pt1 | contig 86496 bp, 76 predicted proteins | sample NCmetagenome_FD_207641 | JGI IMG/M metagenome (GOLD analysis project Ga0310810, IMG submission 207641) | Soil microbial communities from experimental microcosm in Duke University, North Carolina, United States - NC | ecosystem: Engineered > Artificial ecosystem > Soil microcosm > Unclassified ... | reverse complement strand
GACGGCCATCTACTGCGGCGTGCCGGCGGCGGTGGTCGCGTTCCGCTGCGCCAAAGAGGTGTTCCAAAGTTAAGACCGTCGCCTTCGTCGGCCTCGGCACGATGGGCGCGCCGATGGCCGCCAACCTCGCGCGCGCCGGCTTCGCGGTGCAGTCCTACGACGCCGCCGGCCGCGGCAACCGCAAGTCGGTGCGCGAGGCGGCGGAAGGCGCCGACGCGCTCGTCACCATGCTGCCCGACGGCGACGTGGTGCGCGAGGTCGTGCTCGAGGCCCTGCCCGCGCTGAAGCCGGGCGCCATCGTCGTCGACATGAGCTCCTCGGATCCTTCGGCGACGCGTGCTCTCGGGGTCGCCCTTCTCGCCAAACGGATCCCCATGGTGGACGCGCCGGTCTCCGGTGCGGTCGGCAAGGCGAAGGATGGGACGCTCGCCATCATGATCGGCGGCGACGCCGAGGTGGTGCGCACGGTCGAGCCTGTGCTGCGCGCCATGGGCACGCAGCTCTTCCACTGCGGTCCGCTCGGCGCCGGCCACGCCGTCAAGGCGCTGAACAACTATCTCGGAGCGGCCGGGACGATCGCGGGCTTCGAGGCGCTGCTCGTCGCCCGGGCGTTCGGCCTCGACCCGAAGCCGATGATCGAGGCGATCAACGCTTCCACCGGGAAGAACAGCACGACCGAGCGCAAGATCCCGCAGCAGATCCTGACCGGCGCCTTCGCCTCCGGGTTCAAGCTCGCGCTGATGGCCAAGGACGTCGGCATCGCGGCCGGCCTCGCGCGCGACCTCGGCGTCGATACGCCCTACCTGCGCGAGACGCTCAAGCTGTGGCGCGCCGCGCAGCGAAAGCTGCCGGCGCAGGCCGACCATACCGAGATATACCGCTATCTGGAGCGATTGACGACTCCATCTCCCGCCGCGCGCGCACGGCGGTCGAACTTTCGTCGCAAGCGACGTCGCGCCAGGTAAGCGGCTCGCCGGCCGCCACGGCGTTCAGCATCTTCCAGCCGTGCGCGAGCCCGAGCGGCAGGCAGCCCCGGTTCAGGGAATCGGCGGCCGGCATGAGCCGTCCGACGACGGTGTAGCCGCCCTCGCCGTCGAGCACTTCCCCGGCAGAGAGGTTCTTCTTGGCCACCGCCACCGCGTCGGCGCGCCATCCGGTGGCGCAGCCCGTCGGCTCGTTGCGCAGCCCGACCGAGGCGACGGAAATGCCGACTTCCAGCCCGATCAGGTGCCAGCGCTTGTACAGGCACGCGTAGCGGCCGGAAGGATCGGTCTTCACGCCGTACTCGCTGAAGCAGCGCTGGATATAGTCGGTCTCGCCTTCGAAGACCACGAACACCCCGAAGCGGATGTCGTACGGGATCGGCTTGCCGTCCTTCTCCAGGGAGCTTATGACTTCCACTTGTCCTTTGTGGTGCAGGACCCCGCCCTCCTCGCGCGGCCGCATCAGGGCCGGGATCTCGTCGATCGCGCCCGGCGGATAGCGCAGGCCCTCCGGCGCCGGGGTGAGGCCCGTGGCGTTGCAGACCGCGCTGGTCTCGATCGCCGGCTTCGAGCCGTCGAGGAACGAGTTGAACATCTTCGGATTGAGGCCGCCGATCCTCGCCTGCTCGGGCGTCAGGCCGTAGTAGCCCCACACCGTCTCGGGCGTCGACTGCGCGAAATGCGGCAGCCACTTGTGGCCCCTTCCTGCGGCGACGACCGGAAAACCGGCGGCGCGCGCCCAGTCCACGAGGTCGCAGATGAGTGCCGGCTGGTCGCCGTAGGCGAGGCTGTACACCACGCCCGCTTCGGCCGCCTTGCGGGCGAGCAGCGGGCCGCAGAACGCGTCCGCCTCCACGGTCACCATGACGACATGCTTGCCGTGCGCAAAGGCGCCGAGCACGTGCTCCACCGCCGCCACCGGGTTGCCCGTCGCCTCGATGACGATGTCGACCTCCGGGTGCTCCACCACCTTGCGCCAATCCTCGACGATCGGCGTCTTCTGCACCAGCTCGGCCGGCCAGCCGACGCGCTGCAGGTTCGCCTTGGCGTTTGCCGGAGCGAGATCCGCAATCGCCACGAGGCGGACCCCGGGCGTGCGCGGCACCTGCGCGAGGTACATCGCGGCGAATTTGCCGGCGCCGATGAGCCCGACGCGCAGCGGGTTGTCTCTTCTCTCGAGCAGCTTGGCGTACAGATTCATCAGGCCGCTTTCAGCTGGCCCTGCAGTTCCTCTGGCGGCGTGCCGTTTTTCCACGGCAGCGGCACGTCGTAATCCTTGAGCAGGCAGTCGTCCGGCAGGCACTGGATGGGCGCGAAGTCGCGGTGCGCGATGTAGCCCGGCCGCTTGAAGCGGCGGATGTGGTTCGAGACCGCGCACAGCGACAGGTACACGCTCACGCGGTTCCAGGGCGAAAGGTTGGAGGTCGACGCGTGCACCAGGCAGCCGTGGAAGAGGATCATCGAACCGGCCGGGCCCTTGGGCGCGACGATGCCGCCGCGCTCGACCAGCGCCTTTATGGTTTTCTGATTGATGACCCACAGGGGGTAGCTCGTGGTGCTGATGTCGTGCTCCGCGTCGAGCACGCCGAGCTTGTGGCTGCCCGGGATGAACATCAGCGGCCCGTTGAACTCGTTCACCTCGTCGAGGAAGATCGCCACGTTCATCGCGCGCGCTTCCGGCATCTGGTCGTCGGCGCGCCAGGTGCCGTAGTCCTGATGCCACTGCCAGACGTCGCCGTCGAACGCCGCCTTGCCGTTGATCTTGAACTGGTGCATGTAAACGTCCTCGCCGAAGAGCTGCTTCACCGGCTCGACCATGCGCGGATGGCGCGCCAGGCGGGCGAAGGGCGCGCTGTACAGGTGCGCCGCGAAATTGGTGCGCACCACGTCGCCGGTCTTCTCGCGCACGTTCTCGGGACGGCGCTGCGCGTAGAGCGCCGGCACCTCGTCGGTGAGGACCTGGATTTCCTTCGGCGAGAAGAGCGACGGGAAGAAGAGATAGCCGTCGCGGTCGAACTGCTCGAGCTGCTGCGCGGATAGCTTCATGCGACCTCCTGCCAGAGGCCGACAGTCTACGGCTTTTTCGGCGCCGCTTCCTCGATCTGGAAGAAGATCTCGTCGCCGCGGATCATGCCGAGCTCGCTGCGCGCGCGCTCCTCGATCGCCTCGGTGCCGGTCTTCAGGTCGCGCACTTCCGCGGCGAGCGCGGCATTGCGAGTCTCGAGCCTGCGGTTCGCCTCGCGCGCGGCGCCGACCTGGCGGTCGACCTCCCAGGCGCGCAGCCAGCCGCCCTTGCCGAACCAGAGCGGATACTGGATCAGCACGATGAGCGCGACCAGCACGCCGGCCAGGATCCTCATCGCGGCGCGAACGCCTCCCGGCCCGGATAGGACACCGAGTCGCCCAGGTCCTCCTCGATGCGCAACAGCTGGTTGTACTTGGCGACGCGCTCCGAGCGCGACAGCGACCCGGTCTTGATCTGCAGCGCGTTGCTGCCGACCGCGATGTCGGCGATCGTCGTGTCCTCGGTCTCGCCGGAGCGGTGCGAGATCACCGTGCCGTAGCCCGCGCGCTTGGCGAGCTCGATCGCGGCGAAGGTCTCGCTGAGCGTGCCGATCTGGTTGACTTTGATCAGGATGGCGTTCGCCACGCCCTGGCGCACGCCTTCGCGCAGGATGCCGACGTTGGTGACGAAAAGGTCGTCGCCGACGAGCTGGATGCGGCGCCCGAGCCGCCCGGTCAGCGCCTTCCAGCCTTCCCAGTCGTTCTCCGCCATGCCGTCCTCGATCGACACGATGGGGTAGCGCGCGGTGAGCTGCTCGAGGTAGCCGGCAAACTCGGCGGAGGTGAACTGCTCGCCCTCCGACTCGAGGTGATAGCGCCCGTCCTTGAAGAACTCGGACGCCGCGCAGTCGAGCGCCAGCATGACGTCCTGGCCGGCGCTGTAGCCCGCTTTGCCGATCGCCTCGACGAGCAGCTCGATCGCCGCCGCGTGGGTCGGCAGGTCGGGCGCGAAGCCGCCTTCGTCGCCCACGGCGGTCGACATGCCTTTGCCGTCGATGAGTCGCTTCAATGCCTGGAAGACTTCGGCGCCGCAGCGCAGCGCCTCGCGGAAGCTCTGCGCGCCGACCGGCACGATCATGATCTCCTGCATGTCGAGCCGGTTGTTGGCGTGCGCGCCGCCGTTGATCACGTTCATCATCGGCACCGGCATGCGCATCGCGCCCGAGCCGCCGAAGTAGCGGTACAGCGGCAGCCCGGACTCCTCGGCCGCCGCGCGGGCGGTGGCCATCGAGACCGCGAGCAGCGCGTTGGCGCCGAGCCGCGACTTGTTCTCGCTGCCGTCGAGGTCGATGAGGGTGCGGTCGATGAACACCTGCTCCGACGCATCGAGGCCGACGATCGCCTCGGAGATCTCGGTGTTCACGAACTCCACCGCTTTCAGGACGCCTTTGCCGCCGTAGCGGCCTTTGTCGCCGTCACGCAGCTCGATCGCCTCGCGGCTGCCGGTGGAGGCGCCGGAGGGCACGGCGGCCCGCCCCATGACGCCCGACTCGAGCAGCACGTCCGCTTCCACCGTGGGATTGCCGCGCGAGTCGAGGATTTCCCGGGCGACGACGTCGACGATCGAGCTCATGCGCTTTTCACTTTCATTTCCGCAAACCCCTTTTTCTTCACCGTGCCGTCGAGCTGCACCAGCGTCTCGAGCAGCTCTTCCATCATGCCGAGCGGCCAGGCATTCGGCCCGTCGGACAGCGCCCGGGCCGGGTCGGGATGGGTCTCCATGAACAGGCCCGAGATGCCGCTCGCCACCGCGGCACGCGCCAGCACCGGGATGAACTCGCGCTGGCCGCCGGAAGCCGTGCCCTGCCCGCCCGGCAGCTGCACCGAGTGCGTCGCGTCGAACACCACCGGGCATCCCGTGTCGCGCATGATGGCGAGCGAGCGCATGTCCGAGACGAGGTTCTGGTAGCCGAAGGAGAAGCCGCGCTCGCAGACGAGGATGTTGTCCCGGCCGCTCGCCTCGCGCGCCTTGTCGACGACATTGCGCATCTCCTGCGGCGAGAGGAACTGGCCCTTCTTGATGTTCACCGGCCGGCCGGCCGAGGCGGCGACGCGGATGAAGTCGGTCTGCCGGCAGAGGAAGGCCGGCGTCTGCAGCACGTCGACGACCGCCGCCACCGGCTTCACCTCGTCCTGTTCGTGCACATCGGTCAGCACCGGCACGTGGATTTGCTTCTTGACCTCTTCGAGGATTCTCAGGCCCGCCTCCATGCCCAGCCCGCGGAAGGACTTGCCGGAGCTGCGGTTCGCCTTGTCGTACGAGGACTTGAAGATGAACGGCACCTTCAGCTTCCCGGTCAGCTCCTTCAGGCGGCCCGCGGTCTCGACCTGCAGCTCGCGCGATTCCACCACGCAAGGGCCGGCAATGAGAAAGAGCGGCTTGTCTAAGCCGGCGTCAAACCCGCAAAGCTTCACGCTGCGACGACGGAAAGTGTGCCGCCCGGTCGTTGGGCGCGCGCGCGCTGCTTGAGCGCCGCCTCGACGAACGCCTTGAACAGCGGATGGCCGTCGCGCGGCGTGGAGGTGAATTCCGGGTGGAACTGCACGCCGATGAAGAAGGGATGCGCCGGCAGCTCCATGATCTCCGGCAGATTCTCGCTCGGCGTGCGCGCCGAGACGCGGTAGCCGCGCGCCTCGAGCTGCGGCACGTAGACGTTGTTCACCTCGTAGCGGTGGCGGTGCCTTTCGTTCACTTCCTTTCCGTATATGGAGAACGCGAGCGTGTCGGGTTCCACCGGGCACTTCTGCGCGCCGAGGCGCATGGTGCCGCCGAGGTCGGACTTGTCGCTGCGCCGCTCGATCTTGCCGGTGCGGTCCATCCATTCGGTGATCAGCGCCACGACCGGATGCGGCGCGTCGGCGTCGAACTCGGTGCTGTTCGCGCCCGCCAGGCCGCACACGTGGCGCGCGAACTCGATGGTCGCGAGCTGCATGCCGAGGCAGATGCCGAGGTAGGGGATGCCGTTCTCGCGCGCATGGCGGATCGCGCGGATCTTGCCCTCGGTGCCGCGCTTGCCGAAGCCGCCGGGCACCAGGATCGCGTCCATCTTCTCCAGCGCGCCGAGGCCGCTTTTTTCCAGCTCCTCGGAATCCACGTAATGGATGTTCACCTTGCTCGAGGTGTGGATGCCGGCGTGGCGCAGCGCCTCGTTCAGCGACTTGTACGAATCCTGCAGGTCGACGTACTTGCCGACGAAGGCGATGTCGACCTCGTGCTGCGGATGCTCGAGCGCCTCGACGATCCTGCGCCAGGCCGAGAGGTCGGCCGCGCGCGCGAGGATGTGCAGCTTGTGGCAGACGATCTCGTCGAGCATCTGGTCGTGCAGCATCATCGGGATCTTGTAGATCGAGTCGACGTCCCAGGCCGAGATCACCGCTTCCTTCTGCACATTGCAGAACAGCGCGATCTTGCGTCTTTCGTCGTCGGGCAGCGGCTGCAGCGTGCGGCAGAGCAGCGCGTCGGGCTGGATGCCGATCTCGCGCAGCTCCTTGACCGAGTGCTGGGTCGGCTTGGTCTTGATCTCGCCGGCCGCGGCGACGTAGGGCACGAGCGTCAGGTGCACGTAGCAGACGTTGTCGCGCCCCAGCTCCAGCCCCATCTGCCGGATCGCCTCGAGGAAGGGCAGCGACTCGATGTCGCCCACCGTGCCGCCGACCTCGACGATCGCCACGTCGGCCTCGCCCGCGCCGCGCTTGATGAACGCCTTGATCTCGTCGGTGATGTGCGGGATCACCTGCACCGTGCCGCCCAGGTAGTCGCCGCGCCGCTCCTTCTTGATCACCGACTCGTAGATCTGGCCGGTGGTGAAGTTGTTGGCGCGGCGCATCTTCGCGCTCTGGAAGCGCTCGTAGTGCCCCAGGTCGAGGTCGGTCTCCGCCCCGTCTTCGGTGACGAAAACCTCGCCGTGCTGGAACGGGCTCATCGTCCCGGGATCGACGTTGATGTACGGGTCCAGCTTGATGTTGGTGACGCGGATGCTGCGCGACTCGAGGATCGCGGCGAGGGATGCGGCAGCGATGCCTTTCCCCAGAGAGGAAACTACACCGCCTGTTACGAAGACATATTTGGCCATCAACCTGGGGCGTGTAGGTTTCATGGAGTGTACACCTATTGCGACAACTCCGCCCGGTTGCGGAAGTGCTCCAGCGCCTCGGGGTTGGCGAGCGCCTCGAGGTTCTTCACCGGCCGGCCGTGCACCACCTCGCGCACCGCGAGCTCGACGATCTTCCCGCTCTTGGTGCGCGGGATGTCGGCGACCTGCAAGATCTTCGCCGGTACGTGCCGGGGCGTGGTGTTCTCCCGGATCCGTCTCTTTATCGAGGCCGCCAGTTCCTCGGAAAGCGCGACGCCGTCCTGCAGCTTGACGAACAGCACCACCCGGACGTCGCCCTGCCAGTCCTGGCCGATCACCAGCGACTCGACCACGGCCTCGAGGCTCTCGACCTGGCGGTAGATCTCGGCGGTGCCGATGCGCACGCCGCCGGGATTGAGCACCGCGTCGGAGCGTCCGTAGATGATCACGCCGCCGTGCTCGGTGATCTCGCACCAGTCGCCGTGGCGCCAGACGTTCGGGTAGCGCTCGAAGTAGGCGGCGCGGTATTTCGCGCCGTCCGGATCGTTCCAGAAGCCGATGGGCATCGACGGGAAGGGCCGGGTGCAGACCAGCTCGCCCTTCTCGCCGGACAGGGATTTCCCGTTCTCGTCGAAGACCTCGACCGCCATGCCGAGCCCCTTCGCCTGGATCTCGCCGCGCCACACCGGCCCCGCGGGATTGCCGAGCACGAAGCACGAGACGATGTCGGTGCCGCCGGAGATCGACGACAGGCAGACGTCGCGCTTGAGGTTCTCGTAGACGTAGTCGAAGCCCTCGGGCAGGAGCGGCGAGCCGGTCGAGAGCACCGCGCGCAGCCGCTCCAGCCGGTGCGTCTCGCGCGGCTTGAGGCCCATCTTGGCGGCGGCATCGATGAACTTGGCCGAGGTGCCGAAGTGCGTCATGCCCTCCGCGTCGGCGAAGTCGAACAGCAAGCGCCCGCGCCCGGCGAACGGCGAGCCGTCGTAGAGCAGCAGGGTCGCTCCCGCGGCGAGCCCCGAGACGAGCCAGTTCCACATCATCCAGCCCAGCGTCGTGAAGTAGAACAGCCGGTCGTCTTCGCGCACGTCGCTGTGCAGGCGGTGCTCCTTCACGTGCTGCAGCAGCGTGCCGCCCGCGCCGTGCACGATGCATTTCGGCACGCCGGTGGTGCCCGACGAATAGAGGATGTAGAGCGGATCGTTGAAGGCCACGCGCTCGAAGGCGAGCGGCGCGGCGTCGAAGGGCTCGAGGAACTCGTCGAGCGGCGTGCCGGCGCTGACCGGAAGCCCGAGGTAGTCGACCACGACGCACTCCTCGACGCTCGGCAGGCGCTCGAGCACGGCGGCCGCCTTCTCCTGGCAGTCGAATTCCTTGCCGCCATACAGGTAGCCGTCGGCGACGAACAGCACCTTCGGCTCGATCTGGCCGAAGCGGTCGAGCACTCCCTGCACGCCGAAGTCGGGCGAGCAGCTCGACCAGACTGCGCCCAGGCTCGCGGTGGCGAGCATGGCGGCGGCCGACTCCGGCAGGTTGGGCAGGTAGCCGGCCACGCGGTCGCCCTTCTTCACTCCCGCGTCGGCGAGCGCCTGCGCGAGCCGCGAGACGAGGCGGTGCAGCTGCTCGTGCGTCAGGCGCCGCTTGATGCGCTCCTCGCCCCAGAAGACGATCGCGTCGCCGCGGTCGCGCCGGCGCAGCAGGTTCTCCGCGAAGTTCAGCCGCCCCTCCGGAAACCAGCGCGCCCCCGGCATGCGGCCGGCATCGGCGAGCGTCACGCCACCCTTTTCGCCGATCACGCCGCAGAACTCCCAGACGCGGTTCCAGAACTGCTCGCTCTGCTCCACCGACCAGCGGTGCAGGGCCGCATAGTCGGGCTGACCGGCCTCGCGCATGAAGCGCGCCATCGCGGTCCGGGCCGCGCGCTCGGGGTGCGGCGTCCACATCGGTCCGCTCACTGGAGCCTCCCGCGGATCGCTTCCGGAATGCGCATCGGCTTCTGCCGCGTCATGTCGACGAACACCACGGTGGCCTCGCCGTCCGCGTAGAGCTCGTCACCGATCACCAGCTCGTAGAATGTGGCGACGCTCGAGCCGCCGGGCGGCGCCGTGTAGAGCTTCACTTCCACCGTGCCCGGATAGTTGAGCGGCCGCTTGAACCTGCACGCGGCGTTGGCGATGACGATGCCGGTGTGCCGCCACGCTTCGCCGTGCGCCACCAGCCCCTCGAACCAGCTGATGCGCGCCTGCTCCATGAAGCGGAAGAAGACGGTGTTGTTCACGTGCCCCATGGCATCCATGTCGCCCCATCGTATGGCGATGCGCTCGACGTGAACCAGCTTTCGGCCTTGCATTGACCGGGAAATTATAATTTCCGCCATGGCGCGCGAATCGATGCAGTACGACCTGGTCGTCGTCGGCGCCGGCCCGGCCGGTCTCGCCGCCGCGATCCGAGCGAAGCAGCTCTCCCCCGAGACGTCGGTCTGCGTGCTCGAGAAAGGCTCGGAGGTCGGCGCGCACATCCTGTCCGGTGCGGTGATGGACCCGCGGGCGCTCGTCGAGCTCCTTCCCGACTGGCGGGAAAAGGGCGCGCCGCTCGATGCCCCGGTGACGCGCGACCGGTTCCTGTTCCTCTCGGAGAAGTCGTTCGTCGAGACGCCGGCGTGGCTCCTGCCGGCCTGCTTCCGCAACCACGGCAACTACGTGGTGAGCCTCGGCAACGTCTGCCGCTGGCTTGCGCAGCAGGCCGAAGGCCTGGGCGTCGAGATCTTCCCCGGCTTCGCCGCCGCCGAAATCCTCCATCGGGACGAAAAGGTCGTCGGCGTGGCGACGGGCGATCTGGGCATCAACCGCAAAGGCGAGAAGACCGACGCCTACCAGGAAGGGATGGAGCTGCACGGCAAGTACACTTTCTTCGCGGAAGGCTGCCGGGGCCACCTCGGCAAGCAGCTCGAGGCGAAGTACCGCCTGCGCGACGGCGCCGACCCGCAGGTGTACGGCATCGGGCTGAAGGAGCTGTGGGAGGTGAAGGCGGAGCGCCACGAGCCGGGGCTGGTGGTGCACACCGCGGGGTGGCCGCTCGCCAGCGATACCTATGGCGGCTCGTTCCTCTATCACATGGCCAACCGGCAGATCGCGGTCGGATTCGTCGTCGGCCTCGCCTACGAAAATCCCTACCTGTCGCCGTACGAGGAGTTCCAGCGGTTCAAGACGCATCCGGAAATAAGAAAATTCTTCGAGCAGGGGAAACGCATCTCGTACGGCGCGCGGGCGATCGCCGCGGGCGGGCTGCAGTCGCTGCCGAAGCTCGTCTTCCCGGGCGGCGCGCTGATCGGCGACGACGCGGGCTTCCTCAATGCCTCGCGCATCAAGGGCAGCCACGGCGCCATCAAGTCCGGCGTGCTCGCCGCGGAGGCGGCGGTCGAGGCGCTCAAGGCCGGCCGCAGCGGCGACGCGCTCGACGCCTACCCCGCGGCATTCCGGCAAAGCTGGCTGCACGAGGAGCTGTATCGCGCGCGCAACTTCAAGCCGTGGATGTCGAAGGGCCTCTATACCGGCACGCTCATGGTCGGCATCGATCAGGTGCTGTTCCGCGGCAAGGCGCCGTGGACGCTGCATCATGCGCACGCCGACCACGAGACGCTGAAGCGCAAGACCGAGGCGGCGCCGATCGCCTATCCCAAGCCCGACGGCGTGCTCACCTTCGACCGGCTGTCCTCGGTGTTCATCTCGAACACCAACCACAACGAGGACCAGCCGGTGCACCTGCGCCTCAAGGATCCTTCGCTGGCGGTGCGCAACTTCGTCGACTACGCCGGGCCGGAGCAGCGCTACTGCCCCGCCGGCGTCTACGAGTTCGTCGACACCGACACGACGCCGCGCCTGCAGATCAACGCGCAGAACTGCGTGCACTGCAAGACCTGCGACATCAAGGACCCGCGGCAGAACATCGTCTGGGTCGCGCCCGAGGGCGGCGGCGGCCCCAACTATCCCAATATGTAGCTAGGCAGCCGCGATGCGCCGCTGCAGCCCGGAGTCGGTGCCGCGACGCAGCAGCGCTTCGATTCCCTCGGCGGGCAGCGGCTGGCTCGCGTAGAAGCCCTGGATCTGGTCGCAGCCGAGCTCCTTGAGCAGCCGCACCTGCCCGTCCTCCTCGACGCCCTCGGCGATCACCTTGAGGCCGAGCGTGTGGGCGAGCGAGACGATCATCGCCACGATGTTGCGCGGATAGCCGGCGTCGCGCATGCGCACGACGAAGCTGCGGTCGATCTTCAGCGTGTCGACCGGCAGCCGCGCGAGGTAGCTGAGCGAGCAGTAGCCGGTGCCGAAGTCGTCCACCGAGATCTCGATGCCCGCGCGCCGCAGGGTCTGCAGCTTGCGCGTGCTCTCCTCGATGTCCTCGACCAGCACGCTTTCGGTGATCTCGAGGTCGAGCAGCGCGCGCTCGGTCGCGGCGAGCGCCTGCAGCACCGACTCGACGAAGTCGCGCTGGCGCAGCTGGATCGCCGAGACGTTCACCGAGACACGCGGCACGGCGACCCCGAGCGAGCGCCAGTGCCGGATGTCGCGCGCCGCCTGGCGCAGCGCCCAACGACCGGCGGCGAGGATCATGCCGGTCTCTTCCATCAGCGTCACGAACTTCGCCGGCGGCACGGTGCCGAGCTCGGGGTCGGTCCAGCGGATCAGCGCCTCCAGCCCCGCCACCGCGCCGCTTTTCACATCGATCTTCGGCTGGTAGTGCAGCGACAGCTGCCCGTCCTCGAGCGCGCGGCGCAGCCGGTTCTCCATCGCCAGCGACTCGGCGACTCTCGCGTTCATCTCCGGGGCGTAGAAGAGCGCGCGCTGGTTGGCCTGCTTCGCCTTCGACAGCGCGGTCTCGGCGTTGCCGCACAGCGACTCGGTCGACTCGCCGTCGGCCGGGAACACCGCGATGCCGGCCTTGAGCAGCACGCGCAGCTCCATGCCGTCGATGACGATCGGCTCGGCGAACGCGCGGTCGATGCGCTCGATCACCTCGTGCGTGGTGTCGCCGGGACGCTCGAAGGGCGCCACCGCGATCGCGAAATGGTCCGCGCCGACGCGCGCCACCGTGTCCTGCTCGCGCGCCGCGCCGCGCAGCCGCGCCGCGATCGAGCGCAGCAGGTCGTCGCCCGCCTTGCGGCCGAAGGTCTCGTTCACCATGCGGAAGCGCTCGACGTCGAGGAACACCGCGGCGGCGAAGCGCCTCTCGCGCCGCGCCGCGTTCAGCGCCTGCGTCATGCGGTCGGTGAACAGGCTGCGGTTCGGCAGGTCGGTGAGCGAGTCGTGGTAGGCGAGGTAGTCCATGCGCGCCTTCTGCTCGAGGTGATGCAGCGCGAACGACACGTCCCCCGCCAGCTCCTCGAGCAGGCGCATCTCCTCGGCGTCGAAGAAGTCCGGCGAGCGAGCGTAGAGGAGCAGCATGCCGACCGGCTCGCCGTTCACCGCCAGCGGCAGGGCGACGAACGGCCCGCTCGCGCTGTCGTTCCACACCACGGCCTGCGTCCCCGGCCTGAGGCGAGCCAGGTCGCGCACGGCGCTGCCCTCGCCCGCGCTCGCCGTGGCGGCCAGCCCGTCGCCCTGCGCCGCGGCGAGGCCGATCGCCGCGAGGCGGAAGCCTCCCTTCTCCACCGCGATCCGGCACGCCTCGTCGAGCAGCGCCTGCCGGTCCGAGGCGCGCACGATGAGCGCATTGATCGCCGAGAGCATCTCCAGCGTGCGATTCAGCCGCTGGATGCGCTGCTGCTGCGCCTCGAGCACGCCGGTCTTCTCGAGCAGCTGGTCGACCATCAGGCGAAGGTGCTCGCGGTCGAGGCTCGCGCCGGCCTCGGGCGCTTCGCCCGGGCGCTGCCCCAGAACTTCCGCGACGGCGGCGAGGATGGCCTCGTTCTGCGAAGGCTTCACCAGCACGCGCGCCACGCCGAGCGCCTGCGCGAGGTCCTGGGCGTCCTTGCCGCCGAAGTAGGCCGTGTAAAAGATCACGCTGATGCCGGCGGTGGCCGAGTCGAGCTTGAGGCGCCGCGCCAGCTCGTAGCCGTCCATCTGGGGCATCAGGACGTCGGAGATGACCATTTCCGGCAGCGCCCGGCGCGCCTCGGCCAGGGCCTCCCGGCCGTTCTCGGCCGCGAGCACCTCGTAGCCCGCCGTCTCGAGCAGCGCCGCGAGCGCGGCTCGGTTGGCGCGATGGTCGTCGGCGATCAGGATCTTCGCCACCTCCTAGAGACCCCTGCCCGCCATGATTGTTCCTACGCCAGTAGAATGCCGGCATGGGAGAGAAGGCGTCGGCACACCAGAAGGCGGCATTCGGCAGATTTAGCGACTTCTACCCGTTCTATCTATCGCAGCACGCCGACCGGACCTGCCGCCGCCTGCACTTCGCCGGCACGACGATCGGCGTGGCGACGATCCTGCATGCGCTGTCGACGCTCGACTTCCGGTGGCTGCTCGCCGGCCTCGCCGCCGGATACCTGCTCGCGTGGATCGGCCACTTCTTCTTCGAAAAGAACCGGCCTGCCACGTTCACCTACCCCCTCTACAGCTTCATGGGCGACTGGGTGATGTGGAAGGACATGCTGGTCGGCCGGATCCGCTTCTAGCCCGATGCACGAGGAAACGCTCGCGGCGCTGATCCATTCGGAAGTGCCGTGGCTTACGCTGCTCGCGCTGGTAACGGCGGGGCTGCTGCTGCGCTTCCGGCGCCACGAGCGCCGCGTCTTCCTCAATACGCTGTGGCTTTTCCTGGTCGGCGTGATCGGCCAGGCCGCCGCCTGGGCGCTCGAGGCGCTGGCCGTTCCGGGCGCCGGCACGGTCGTGCATACGGTGTTTCGTATCGCGACGGCGATCGCGCTCATCCGCCTGCTCGGCTTCGCGGTGTTCCGCCTGCTGGTGCCGCTGCTGCGCAGCGAGCTGCCGCGCATCATCGAGGACCTGACGATCGTCGTGGTGTACGTGGTCTACGCCTTCGCGCAGCTGCGCGAGGCGGGCGTGGACCTGTCGAGCATCGTCACCACCTCCGCCATCCTGACCGCGGTCGTGGCGTTCGCCATGCAGGACACGCTCGGCAACGTGATCGGCGGGCTCGCCATCCACATCGACAACAGCGTCCGGGTCGGCGACTGGGTGCGCGTGGCCGACGACGTGAGCGGCCGGGTGCGCGACATCGGCTGGCGCTCGACGACGATCGAGGCGCGCAACTGGGAGACGATCGTCGTGCCGAACAGCATGATGATGAAGGGTCGCGTGGCGATCCTCGGCAAGCGCGAAGGCGCGCCGCTGCAGTGGCGCCGCACGCTGTCCTTCATGGTCGATCCGGGCGTTCCGCCGGCACGCGTCATCGCCACGGTGAACGAGGAGATGCGCGACGTGCCGATCGCCAACGTCGCGCGCTCGCCGGCGCCGAGCACGGTGCTCGCCGGCTTCGAATTCGGCAACCTGAAGTACCAGCTGCGCTACTTCCTCACCGAGCTGGCGGAAGACGACCTGACCGACTCGATGGTGCGGGTGCACCTCTTCGCCTCGCTGCAGCGCGCCGGCATCCGCATCGCCGAGGAGCAGCGCACCGTGCACGCGGTCAGCCGCGACGAGGCGCATGCCGACGCGGTGCGCAAGCGCGAGATCGGCCGGCGGCTGGAGATGCTGCGCGGCGTCGACCTCTTCTCGGTGCTCTCCGAGGAAGAGGTCGGCGAGGTGGCGGAGCGCCTGCAATATGCGCCGTTCGCGCGCGGCGACGTCATCACCAAGCAGGGCAACGTGGCGCATTGGCTCTACATCGTCGCCTTCGGCGAGGTCGAAGTGCGCTACGAGCCCGCAGCCGGCGGCTCGCAGGTGCTCGCCACCCTGCGCAGCGGCCAGTTCTTCGGAGAAATGGCGCTCCTGACGGGGGACGCCAGGAGCGCCACGGTCGTGGCCAAGACCGACGTCGAGTGCTACCGCCTGGACCGCTCCGCGTTCCAGGGCCTGCTGCTGTCGCGCCCGGAGATCGCCGAGGGCATGAGCCGCGTCATCGCGTCCCGCCGGCCGGAGCTGGAGAAGGTGCGCGAGGCGTTCGCCACGCAGCCGCAGCCCGTTGCCGCCGAGTCCGCCGACCTCCTCAGGAAGATCCAGCGCTTCTTCGGTCTGCGCCGCTAGGCGGCGAGGAACTGTTCTTCCGAGAGCGCCATCACCGGCGCAGCGCCGTTGACGACCGTCTCGCGCAGCGCGCTCGCCTGCACCAGCACGTGCTCGGCGTAGAAGCGCGCCGTGGCGATCTTCGCCTCGAGGAACGGCCGGTCGCCGGAGCCGAGCTTTCGTTCCGCGGCAAGCGCCGCGCGCGCCATCTGCCAGCCGCCGGCGAGCACGCCCATCAGCCTGAGGAAGGGCACCGCTCCGGCGAAGCTTTCGCGCGGGTCCTTGCTCGCCACGATGAAGTCGACGCAATCGGCGGCGGCGGCGATCCCTTGCGCGAATCGCGCCGCCAGCGCCTTGACGTCGGCGTGGGCGGACTTCGCGAGCTCGGCCTGCACGCCCTCGAGCGAGGCGAGCCACGCCCTGGCGGTCGCGCCGCCTTCGCGCGCGATCTTCCGGCCGACGAGGTCCATCGCCTGGATGCCCGTCGTGCCCTCGTAGATCGTGGTGATGCGCGCGTCGCGCAGGTACTGGGCCGCGCCGGTCTCCTCGACGAAGCCCATGCCGCCGTGCACCTGCACTCCGAGCGAGGCGACCTCGATGCCGGTCTCCGTGGACCAGCCCTTCACGACCGGGATCATCAGGTCGACGAACGCCTGGTGCTGCGGGTCGTGCGTCTTGTGGGCGAAATCCATGGCCGCCGCGACGACGTAGGCGAGAGCGCGCATCGCCTCGGTCTGCGACTTCATCAGCATCAGCATGCGCCGCACGTCGGGATGGCGGATGATCGGCACGGTGCCGCCGCCGCCGGCGACGTCCCTGCCCTGCAGGCGCTCGCGCGCGTAGCCGAGCGCCCGCTGGAAGGCGCGTTCCGCGATCGCCACGCCCTCCAGCCCGACGCTGAAGCGCGCCGCGTTCATCATCACGAACATGTAGGCGAGGCCCTTGTTCTCCTCGCCGACCAGGTAGCCGACCGCGTTCTCGTACACCATCACCGCCGTCGGGCTGGCGTGGATGCCGAGCTTGTGCTCGAGCGACGCGCAGCGCGCGCTGTTGCGCTCGCCCGGCGAGCCGTCGGGCTTCGGCAGGTACTTCGGCACCAGGAAAAGCGAGATGCCCTTGGTTCCCTCGGGCGCGTCCGGGGTGCGCGCGAGCACCAGGTGCACGATGTTCTCGGCAAGGTCGTGCTCGCCGTAGGTGATGAAGATCTTCTGCCCGGAAATGCGGTAATGGTCGGCCTCGCGAACGGCGCGCGTTCGCACCAAGGCGAGGTCCGAGCCGGCCTGCGGCTCGGTCAGGTTCATGGTGCCGGTCCAGGTGCCCTGCACCATCTTGGCTAGATAGCAGTCCTTCAGCGCGTCCGAGCCGCACAGCTCGAGCGCGTGGATCGCCCCCTGCGTGAGCAGCGGGCACAGCGAAAACGACATGTTCGACGAGGTCAGCATCTCCTCGACCGCGGTCGCTACCAGCTTCGGCAGACCCTGCCCGCCCCATTGCGCCTCGAAAGGCAGCGCGTTCCAGCCGCCCTGCACATATTGCTGGTAGGCCTCCTTGAAGCCCTTCGGTGTCCGCACCGCCCCGTCCTTCCAGACAGAGCCTTCCTGGTCCCCAGAATAGTTAATAGGGTCAAGAACTTCCGAAGCGAACTTCGAGGCTTCCTCGAGGATGGCATCGACGGTATCGGGGCTCGCTTCGGCATAGCCGGGGAGCCTCGCCACCTCGGCCAGGCCCGCAAGCTCGTTGAGGACGAAGCGGATGTCCTTGAGCGGGGCCTGGTAGCCGCTCATTTCTTGAGTTCCTCGACGAGCTGCGGCACGACCTGGAAGAGATCGCCGACCAGGCCGTAGTCGGCGACCTGGAAGATCGGCGCCTCCTCGTCCTTGTTGATCGCCACGATGACCCGGCTGTCCTTCATGCCGGCCAGATGCTGGATCGCCCCGGAGATGCCGACTGCCACGTACAGGTCCGGGGCGACGATCTTGCCGGTCTGGCCGACCTGCCAGTCGTTCGGCACGAAGCCGGCGTCGACGGCGGCACGCGATGCGCCCATTGCGGCGCCGAGACGGTCGGCGAGCGGCTCCAGCACCTTCTTGAAGTTCTCGCCGGACGCCATGCCGCGACCGCCGGAAACGATGATCTTCGCCGCGGTGAGCTCGGGCCGTTCGGATTTGGACACTTCGCGGCCGACGAACTGGGATACGCCGGCATCGGGCGGCGGCGCCACGGTCTCGATGGCGGCGCCGCCCCCGGTCGCCGCCGCGGCGTCGAACGCGGTGGTGCGCACGGTGATGACCTTGATCGCGTCCTTCGACTTCACGGTCGCGAGGGCATTGCCGGCATAGATCGGCCGCACGAAGGTGTCGGCAGACTCGACCGCCACGATGTCCGAGATCTGCTGCACGTCGAGCAGCGCCGCGGCGCGCGGCATGATGTTCTTGCCATTCGACGTGGAGGGCGCCAGCACGTGCGAATATCCCCTGGCGAGCGTGACGACGAGCGAGGCGACGTTCTCGGCGAGGAACTCGCCGAGGTGAGGCGCATCGGCGTGCAGCACCTTCGTGACCCCGGCGACCTGGGCGGCGGCCTTCGCGGCGGCCTGTGCCTGGTGGCCCGCCACGAGGAGGTGCAGCTCGCCGCCGATCTTCTGCGCCGCCGCGACCGCATGCAGCGTGGCCTTGCGAAGCGAAGCGTTGTCGTGCTCCGCCAGGACGAGGATCGCCATCAGATGACCTTCGCTTCGTTGCGCAGCCGGTCCACCAGCGTCTTCGCGTCGGGAACCCTGGTGCCGGCCTTGCGTTTGGGCGGCTCGGCGACCCGCAGCGTGACGAGGCGCGGCGCCACCTCGACCCCGAGCGCGTCGGGCTTCAGCACCTCGAGCGTCTTCTTCTTGGCCTTCATGATGTTGGGCAGGGTCACATAGCGCGGCTCGTTCAGGCGCAGGTCGGTGGTGACCACCGCCGGCAGCTTGATCGCCAGGGTCTCGAGCCCGCCGTCGACCTCTCGCGTGACCTGAGCCCCGTCCCCCGACAGCCTGAGCTTCGACGCGAAGGTCGCCTGCGGCCAGCCGAGCAGCGCGGCGAGCATCTGCCCGGTCTGGTTGGAATCGTCGTCGATCGCCTGCTTGCCGAGGATCACCAGTCCGGGGCTCTCCTTCGCGCAGACCGCCTTGAGCAGCTTCGCGACCGCAAGCGGCTGCAGCTCCTCGCCCGACTCGACGAGAATGGCGCGGTCCGCGCCGATGGCGAGCGCCGTGCGCAGCGTCTCCTGGCAGGCGCTCGCGCCGCACGACACGGCGACGATCTCGGTCGCGCCGCCCGCCTCCTTGAGCCGCACCGCCTCCTCCACGGCGATCTCGTCGAAGGGATTCATCGACATCTTGACGTTCGCCGTCTCGACACCGGTGCCGTCGGCCTTGACGCGCACCTTCACGTTGAAATCGACGACGCGCTTCACGCTCACCAGGATCTTCATCGTGAAAAATTATAGCTTTCGACCAGTGCATCGAGCGCCAGGGCGCCCGTTTCAAACACCGCCACCGGATTGATGTCGACGGCGCCGACGCGACCCTGCCATTGCAGCATCGCATCGCCGAGCCGCACCGCCATGGCGGCGAAAGCGGCCACGTCGCAGGCCGGCTCGCCGCGCACGCCGCGCAGCAGCGGCGCGATGCGCAATGCGCTCAAGCTGTCGATTACCTGCGCCGCCGTGAACGGCGGCAGCAGCAGCCGGAAGTCCCGCAGCGCCTCGAGATAGATGCCGCCGTCGCCGACCATGACGACCGGGCCGAACTGCGCGTCGAGCCGCGCGCCGAGCGCGAGCTCGCGGCCCTTCGGCGCCTTGCGCGCGACGATCACGCCGTCGAACCATCCGCCCAGCTCGCCGATGCGCCGGCGCAGCCGGTGGAACTCGGCCACCGGGTCCTGCACGTCGAGCGAGACGAGCCGTGCCTCGCTCTTGTGAGGGATATCGCGCGAGCAGCCCTTGAGCACGACCGGAGCGCCGAGCTGTCGGCAGGCATCGACGACCTCGTGCTCGTGCCGGCAGCGGCGATGCTCGATCACGGCGATGCCGGCCTGCGCGAGCAGCGCCAGGCTGGCGGCTTCATCGAGCGTGCCGTATTCGGCGGGCGGAAAGGCGCGCGGCGGCGGCGCTGCCGGCCGGCGCAGCAGCGCCGCATGGTCCGCCACCTGCACGAGCGCGTCGATCGCCTCGCGCTCGCGGCCGAACGTGGCGATGCCGGCGCGCATGAACGGCTCGCGCACCGACGGCTGGGGCGCCGCGAGGGCGCTCGCCAGGCCGTAGCGCTTCTCGAAGGCCGCGAGGTCGCGCGCAAACGCCTCGACGTCGTACCCGGTCCCGGCGACCGGCAGACCCACCGCCACGAGCTCGCTCTGCGCGTGTTCGCCCACCGCCGGCAGGACGTCGGCGAAGAGCTTCGGATTGCCGAGCAGCGCGCCGGTCACGTCGATCGGGTTGTCTACCGAGGCGAAAGCGGGCAACACGCTGCGCAATCGGTCCGAGGGCACCTGCGCCAGCGGGATGCCGCGCTGCTCGGCGTAGTCGGCCGCCATCACGCAGCTCGCCCCGGAGTTGCTGATGAAGACGAGCCGTCGCCCGAGCGGCCGGTGCCCTCGCGCGTAGAGCGCCGCGGCGCCGACCAGCTCGTGCGGGTCGGCGGCGCGCCAGATCGCATGACGCTCGAAGAAAGCGTCGACGATGCGGTCCTCCGTCGCGAGCGCGCCGGTATGCGAGCTCGCCGCCCGCTGCCCGCTCGCGGTGCGCCCGGCCTTCAGCGCCACGATCGGCAGGTCGCGCGCGCGAGCCGCCTCCGCCGCGGCCGCCAGCGCCACCGGGTCCTTGATCGCCTCCATGTAGAGCAGCAGCAGGCGCACGCCCGGATCGGCGACCACCGCGGCGGCGAGCTCCGCGACGGTCACGTCCGCCTCGTTGCCGGTGGCGTGGACGTGGCGCACGCCGAGCCCTTTCTCGCGCACGAGCTGGTAGATGGCCTGCGAATTCGCGCCGCTCTGGCTGACGATCGCGACCGGCCCGTCGGTGCCTTCCAGCTCGTGGAAGATGGTCGAGAAATTCGCGACCGTGCCGGTCGCGAAGTTCGCCAGCCCCTGGCAGTTCGGCCCGATCAGCCGCATGCCCGAGCCCTTCGCCGCCGCGAGCATCCGGTTCTGCTTCGCGAGCCCCGCCTCGCCCGTCTCGCCGAAGCCGGACGTCATGACCACCGCGACCTTCACGCCGCGCGCCGCGCAGGCTTCGACGGCGTGCACGGCCTCGTCGCCCGCGACGGCCACCACCGCCAGCTCCGGCACCTCGGGAAGATCGGCCAGCGCCGGGAAGGCGCGCAAGCCCTGCACCTCACGGCGCGCCGGGTTCACCGGATAGATCGCGCCGCGATAGCCGTAGCGCCGGAGATAGAGCAGCGGCCGGCCGCCGACCTTGTGCGGGTTGTCGGAGGCGCCGACGATCGCGATCGACGCGGGATCCAGGGCGGACTCGAGCATGCCGGACGGCATAATACGGACTCCATGATGCTCGAAGGGAAAGCGGTGCTCGTCACCGGCGCCGGCGGCGGCATCGGGCGCGACTTCGCGCTCGCCATGGCGGCCGCCGGGGCGAGCGTGCTGGTCAACGACCTCGGCACCTCGGTGTCCGGCGAAGGGGCGAATGCCGGCCCGGCGCACAAGGTCGTCGAGGAGATCCGCGCTTCCGGCGGCCGCGCGGCGGCGAGCACGGACAGCGTCGCCGACTGGGCCTCGGCCGGGCGCATCGTGCAGGCCGCCCTCGACGCATTCGGCCGCCTCGATGCCGTGGTCAACAACGCCGGCATCCTGCGCGACCGCTTCTTCTTCAACATGTCGGTCGAGGAATGGCGCGCGGTGATCGACGTGCACCTGAACGGCTCGTTCTACGTCGCGCGCGCCGCGGCGCCCCACTTCCGCGCGCAGCAGTCGGGATGCTATGTCCACATGACGTCGACCTCGGGCCTGGTCGGCAACCTCGGGCAGGCCAACTACTCGGCCGCCAAGCTCGGCATCGTCGGCCTGTCGAAGTCGATCGCGCTCGACATGGCGCGCTACGGCGTGCGCTCGAACTGCATCGCGCCATTCGCCTGGAGCCGGATGATCGGCTCGATACCGACGGAGACGCCCGAGCAGCAGGCGCGTGTCGAGAAGATGAAGGCCATGCAGACCGCCAAGATCGCGCCGCTCGCCGTGTGCCTCGCGTCCGACGCGGCGCGCGACGTGACCGGCCAGGTGTTCGCGGTGCGCGGCAACGAGCTCTTCCTCATGTCGCAGAGCCGGCCGCTACGCGCCGTGCATCGCGCCGAGGGCTGGACCCCGGAGGCGGTGGCGGCCCATGCCCTGCCCGCCCTGCGCGCCGCCTTCTACCCCCTGGACCGCTCGCAGGACGTCTTCAGCTGGGATCCGATCTAGTCAGGCCGCCTCGGCGAGGCGCTGGTTGGAGTGCACGAGTCGCTCCATCAGCACCCGCATGCAGCACTTGTTGAAGGCGGCCTGGCACGCGTCCGAGGCGGCGCGCATCGCGTCGGCCTTGACTTCGAGCACCGTAATGTCGCCGTGCGCCGCAATGGTCGTCGTGCGTCGCTGGCCGCGCTCGGCGAAATAGAGCATCTCGCCGAAGCAGCGGCCGGCGTGGACCGTGGTGATCGCCTTTCCGCCCAGCGTCACGTCCACCTCGCCCTCGGCGAGGAAATAGAGCGCGTCGCCCGTCTCGCCTTCGCGGATCACCGTGGTGCCGGCGCTGATCGGCTTCCAGGTGCCGATGCGGACGAGCTCCCACAGGGCGACGTCGTTGAAGTCCTCGAAAAACGCCGATTCGCGCAGCTTGTTGAATTTCTCGGAATCCGAGACGGCGCCGCTCGCCTGGCGCAGCGCCGCAAATGCCTGCGAGAGGTCGCGGCCGAAGTCGAGCCAGGAAGCGTAGCGCGCCTTGACGTCCTTCTCGAGCGCCTTCATCACCACCGCGTCGAGCAGGCCCGGCAGCTCCGGGCGCAGCTTGGCCGGCCGCTGCGGCTCCGTGTTGAGGATCGCGTAGGTCAGGCCGGCCTGCGTCGAGGCGCTGAACGGCAGCCGGCCGGTGAGCAGCCGGTACATGGTCACGCCGAGCGAATAGATGTCGGTCTGGTGCGTGAGCGGCTCCATGCGGATCTGCTCCGGCGACATGAACGCCGGCGAGCCGACCGCGCCGATCTGCGTGGTCTCCATCAGCTTCTGCTGGAACGACGCGCCGAAGTCGCCCACCTTGGTCTCGCCGTCCTCGGAGAGCAGGATGTTGCCCGGCTTGATGTCGCGGTGGATGACCCCGTGCCGGCAGGCGTATTCGAGCGCGCGCACGCACTTGAAGATGATCTCGACCACCTTGGTCATCGGCAGGAGCGTCGCCGGATCGGCGTGCGCCTCGAGCGTCGTGCCGGGCACGTACTCCATCACCAGGTAGCTGCGATCGGGCTCGACCACGGCATCGAAGATGTCGACGATGTGCGGGTGGTTCAGCTTGCCGGCCAGCGACGCCTCGGCGAGGAACGCCTTGTGCACCATGCGCTCCTCGTGCTCGTCGGCGTGCTTGTCGAAGTGGAAGACCTTGATCGCGACGTCGCGGTTGGCGAACGGGTCGCGCGCCAGGTACACCTTGCTCGTCGCCCCGTTGCCGATCTCGCGCAGCAACGGGTACTTGCCGATGTAGCCTTCCAGCGCCACCGTCAGCGGGGAGCGAACGCGGCCACGTGCCGCATCAGCTCGGCCTCTTCATAGGGCTTGCCGAGGAACACGTTGACGCCGAGCTCGCTCGCGCGGCTGCGGTGCTTCGGCGCGGTGCGCGACGAGATGACGATGATCGGAATCTCCATGGTGCGGGGATCGCCGCGCACGTTGCGCGCGAGGTCGAAGCCGTCCATGCGCGGCATCTCGATGTCCACCAGCATCACCGCCGGCAGCTCGCCCTTGAGCTGCTCGAGGGCGTCGAGGCCGTCCTTGGCGGTGAGCACGCGGTAGCCTTCGCGCTCGAGCAGGCGGCCGGTGATCTTGCGCACGGTGATCGAGTCGTCGACGACCATGACCAGCGGCGCGGCGCGCGCCGCCGCTGCGCTCGCGAGCTCCGGCACCGCCGTGCGCACCGCCGGGACCCCGGCACGACCGGCGAGCTGCGCCGGGTTGATGATCAGCACGATGGCGCCGTCGGGCATCACGGTCGCGCCGGCGACGCCCGGGATGCGGGCAAGCTGGGGCCCGATGTTCTTCACCACCATTTCCCGGCCGCCGACCAGCTCGTCGACGTGCAACGCGAGGCGCTGCGCGCCGCTGCGCAGGAGCAGCACCGCGTTGAAATCGCGTATCTGCGTCGCCGCGCGGCTGCCGAGCAGCTGGTGCAGGTAGTGCAGCGGATAGTCGCGTCCCTGGAACGAGACCGCGGCCTTCTCGTAGAGGTTGACCAGCTCGTCGGACCTGACGCGCAGCACCTGCTCCACGGTGGCCGATGGAATGGCGAAGCCGGTCGAGGCGGCGCGCACCATCAGGGTCTGCGTCACCGCCAGCGTGAGCGGCAGGTAGATCGTGAACGTGGTCCCCCGACCGGACGCGGTCGCCGCCTCGACGCGCCCGCCGATGGCGTTAACCTCGTTGCGCACCACGTCCATGCCGACGCCGCGCCCGGCGAGCTCGCTCACCGACTGGGCGGTGGAGAGCCCGGAGAGAAAGACCAGCTGCACCTGCTCCGCCTCGGCCAGCGCCTGGCCGTCGGTGATCAAGCCGCGCTCCAAGGCCTTCGCGCGCAGGCGGGCCCCGTCGATGCCGCCGCCGTCGTCGACCAGCGTGAGAACGATTTCGTTCGCTTCCTGGCGCAGGGTGATGGCGATGCGTCCGGCCTCCGGCTTGCCGGCCGCCACGCGGGTCGCCGGCTCTTCGATGCCGTGCACGAGAGCGTTGCGCAGCATGTGCTCGAGCGGCGCCGCGATGCGCTCCAGCACACCGCGGTCGAGCTCGACCTGACCGCCCTCGATCGTCAACTCGGCTTTCTTCTCGAGGTCGCGGGCGGTCTGGCGCACGACACGGTGCAGGCGCTCGGAGAGGCTCGCGAACGGCACCGCGCGCATGCGCATGAGGTTCTGCTGCAGATCGCGGCTGATGCGCGCCTGCTGCAGCAGGGCGGCGTCGGTCTCGCCGAGGCTCTTCAGCAGCGCCTGCTGGATCGACGTGGCGTCGCTCAGGCCCTCGGCCATCATGCGCGTCAGCTCCTGCAAGCGGGTGTAGCGGTCGAACTCGAGCGGGTCGAAATCGCCTTCGCGCTCCTCGAGCACGGCGCGCCGCGACTGCATCTGGCTGTCGGCCTGGATCTCGACCTCGCGCAGCTGGGTGCGCAGGCGCGCGATGCTCTCGCTCAGATCGCCCAGCGCCTGCTTTACCTGGCGCAGCTCCGCCTCGATGCGCGAGCGGGCGATTGCCGCCTCCCCGGCCTCGTTGATCAGGCGGTCCAGCCGCTCGGCGTTGACGCGCAGCATTGCCGGCGCGGCTGGCGCGGGCGCCGGAGCTGCGGGTGCGGGCGCCGGACCTGCGGGCGCGGTCGCGGCTGCCGCCGGCGCAGGCTGCATGGCCGCGGGAGGCGGCGCGATCACGGGACTCGACGGCGCGCCGCCCAGCTTTTCCAGGTCGACCGAAAGCCGGTCCATCTTGGCCTCAAGGTCGTCGAACAGCTCCGCGGTGAGCTCTCCGGCCTCGAGCGCGTACTCGATGCGGCTCTCCATCAGGTGCGTGAGCTCGCCGAGCCGGATCGCGCCTGCCATCCGGGCGCTGCCCTTCAGGGTGTGCAACCCCCGCTTCACGGCGTCGGCCGCTTTGCGGTCGCCCGGCGCGGCCTTCCAGGCGCGCAGGTCGCTGCCTACCTGCGGCAGCAGCTCGCGCGCCTCGTCGAGGAACACGGGCAGCAGGTCCGCATCGATGTCGTCCCTGACCGCGCGCTTTTCTTTCGGTCGCGGCGGCACCTGCAGCCGATCGCGCAGCGCCTTCATCGCCGCCGTCGTCGCACTCGCATCGCCGCGCGGCTCGCCGCGGCTTGCCGCCGCGACCATCGCCGCCAGCGTCTCGACGCACTGACAGACCACGTCAGCGTCGCCACCCTCGCCGCTGCGGCCGGCGAGCGGCATCCACTGCTCCAGCGCCGCTGCCACGTCGGCAATGTCCGCGAAGCCGGCGGTGCGCGAGCTGCTCGCCAGCGTATGCGCCGCACGCATGAATTCGGGCCCGGCGTCGGAACCGGGCGTCGCGCGCCAGGCGGCGCTCTCGCTCGTCAGGGTCGCGACGTGCGCGGCGGCTTCCTTCAGGTAGATCTCCTGGAAGCGCGGGGCCGCGGCCGGCGCCTCCTCGCCGCGCAGGCGCGCCGCCGCGTCGGCGATTGCCGATGCCTCGACCACGAGCGGCTCGCCGCTGCGCAGCTGAGCCACCCAGCGCGAAACGCCGGCATGCGCATGAGCGACGAGCTCGAGCAGCTCGGCCGATGCGGGCTCCTGCCGTTCCAGCCACTGGTTCATGACGCGTTCGACTTCCCACGCGGCATCGCCCAGTTGCGTGAGGCCGACCATGCGGCCGCTGCCCTTCAGGGTGTGAAAACCGCGCCGCACCGCGGCCAGCGTCTCCAGCTTGCCGGGATCCGCCCGGCAAACCGTCAGGCCGGCGTCGACGGCTGCGAGGACCTCGGCCGCCTCCTCGAGGAACACTTCCAGCAGCTCGGCCGGAATGCCCGGCGTGTCTGTCCTTGCGGCGGGCGCGGCCGGTGCTCCCCGGGCAGCGATGCGCTCCAGGAAGAGATCGACCGGCGCCTGACGCGGCTCCCGGCCGTGCAGGCAAGGCGCGATGAACAGGCCGAGGCTGCTCAGGCCTTCGGCGATCCAGTCGATATCCGGGCTGCCCGGCACCAGGCTGGCAATCAACGCCTCGCAGCGCTCGAGCACGGCAATCGCGCGGTCCCAGCCGAGCACCGAGAGGGCGCCGTGGATCTGTCGCAGCTGCGGCGCGATCGACTTCAGCTCGGGCGCGCCGCCCCGCCCGCGCGCGTAGCCGTCGAGCACCTGCTCGACCTGCTGCAGGTTGGCCAGCATCTCCTTCGCCACCTGCGAGCGCAGTTGCAGCGCGTTGACATACTGGGTGAGCTCGCTGCGCAAGCCGGCCGGAGGGGCGCTGGTCGTGCTGCGCGACGCGGCTTCGCCGAGCCAGCGGCAGAGGATCGTCACCTGCTCCTCGAGGTCGCTTGCCGGCTGGGCGAACGTCTCGAGCACGCTCTCCGCGAGAAGGAAGGCCGAGGCCATCTCGGCAAGCATGGCGTCGCTTTCCGCACCGCGCGAATCGGGGACCCGTCCGGCGGCATCCGCGATCGCGTCCAGCAGCCGGGCGAGCTGCGCATGGCGCAGCTCGGACGCCCGTTCCTTGAGCGCCGCGACGCGCGCGCGGAACGCCGCGCCGGCGTTCGCCTCGCCCGCGAGGAACTGCTGCCAGGTCTGCTGCGCCGCTTGCAGCCGCGACCGGGTGTCCTCTAGCGCCGGCTGCAGCGTATCCAGGTCGTGCGCGCTCGCCTGGCCGGGCACCAGCGCATCGAGCCCGTAGAGGCGCTTGATGTCGCGCAGCCTCTGCGTCAGCGGTGCGCAACAGGCGATCGCATACAGCAGCTCGCGCAGCAGCGGCTCGTTGTCCGGCGGGGCCTCGCGCGCCTGCGCGAGCTCGCGGATGTGCATGTCGATTTTGTTCCACAGCGAGCGCGCATGAGCGAGGCGCTGGGGATCCGATACGTCGAGCAGCGCATCGACGAGCCCGCCGGCCACCCACCAGAGCGCGCGCCGCTCCGGCAGGCGATGCGCCACCGAGTGAATCGCGTCGAGCGTCTCGCGCATGTCCTCCAGCCCCTGCGGCTGGCGCCGGATCCAGCCGAGGATGCCGCGCTGCCAGCGGGTGCGCTGCGACTGCAGGAAGGCCGGGAGCTCGGCCTGTTCGATGGCTTGCGGACGCGGATGGGAAGGCGCGGGCGGGGTGAGGTCCGGGAAGAACAGCTCGACTTCGGAGGTGTCGTCGCGGCCGCGCAGCTGCGCGAGCTCGCGGTAGGCCGAATAGAGGCGCGCCGGCACGTTCGGCTGCCCGCGCGCGACATCGTCGACGAACTGCTTGAGCTCGAGAACCGCCCGGTCGAGCACCGCCGCGCCTTCCGCGCCTGCGCCGTTCAGCCCGCTGAGCGTCGTCTCGAGCGCTTCACAGAAGCGCGTGGCGCCGCTCAGGCCGACCATGTTCAGGGCACCGCTCACCTGGTGGAGGTGCTCCGGGCAGCTCGCCAGGGACGATGCGTCGGCGGGCGCGCTGCGGTAGGCCGCGAGCTGGCGGCGCACGCGCTCCAGCGCCTGGTCCACCTCGGCGGTGATCCAGGACAGGATGGTCGTGTCAGCCATCACGCGGGACGCGCTCCGGATCAGGCGAGGCGGAATCCCGCCACCGACTTCTTCAGGCCTTCGGCGAGCTCGGTCAGCCGCGTGGCCGAAAGCGCCGTCTTCTTCGTTCCCTCGGTCGTGAGCTGCGTGACCCCGAGAATGATCTTCATCTTGCCGGCCACCTCGGTGGCCGACGCGGCCTGCTGCTGCGTCGCGTTGGAGATCGAGCCGATCAGCTCCGCCAGGCGGTTCGAGATCTTCTCGATCTCGCGCAGCGCCTGGTCGGCTTCGTCGGCGGTTCGGGTTCCTTCCACCACGCCGCGCGTGCTGCGCTCCATCGCCTCCACCGCGTCCTGCGTGTCGCGCTGAATGCTCTTCACGATCGCGCCGATGTGCTTGGTCGCCTCCGCCGAGCGCTCCGCGAGGCGCTGCACTTCCTCGGCGACCACCGTGAAGCCGCGGCCCGCCTCGCCCGCCGACGCAGCCTGGATCGCGGCGTTCAGCGCCAGCACGTTGGTCTGCTCCGTGATGTCGGAGATGAGCTGCACGATCTCGCCGATCTCCTGGGAGCTCTCGCCCAGCCGCTTGATGCGCTTGGACGTCTCCTGGATCTGGTCGCGGATGTCGTTCATGCCGCGGATCGCGTTCTGCACCGCCTGCGCGCCCTTGCCCGCAGCAAGCAGCGACGCTTCCGCGACCTTCGCCGAGTCGTTCGCGCTCGCCGAGACCTGGTTCATCGACTGCGCCATGTGCGCGACCGACTGGCCGGTCTGCTGGATCTCGGTGGCCTGCTTCTGCGTCGCCGTCAGCAGCTGGGTGGAGACCGTCTGCGCTTCCTGCGTCGCCGTCGTCACGTGCTGCGCGGCCCCGGTGATGCCCGCCACCAGGCGGCGCAGCTCGTCGATCGTGTAGTTGATCGAGTCGGCGATCGCGCCCGTCATGTGCTCGGTCACCTTCGCGCGCACGGTCAGATCGCCGCTCGCCAGGTTGCCGATCTCGTCGAGCAGCCGCAGGATCGCGTCCTGGTTCTCGCGGTTCTGCCGCTCGCTCTCCTCTGCGCGCCGGCGGCTGTCGTCGATGTACGCCTTGCCGATCAGCAGCAGGACGGCGAAGGCGAGCAGCGAGACGACGCCCATGGCGGCGAAGCTGAGCTTGCGCGCGTCGAGCAGGCCGTCGTAGCCTGCGGCCAGCCGCTCCACCGAGCCGAGCAGCTTCTCGCTGTCGTTGAAGATGTCGCGCGTCGCGCGCTTCGCGTTCACCAGTCGCTGCATGTTGCCGAGGATCTGGCTGACGCCGGTCTGGTAGTCCTTGAACGCCGTCTGCAGCTCGCCGAGCTTGGCCCGCAGCTCGGGATCGGCGACCCGCGCGATGCGAAGCGCCGCGTTGCCTTCCAGCAGGCCGCGCGTCAGGTCGCGGAAGGTATTGGTGTCCTTGCCGAGCAGGAAGGCGACCTCGGGGTCGATCACGTCGCCCGCCAGCATGGTATTGGCGTTCTTCGCCATGCGCTGCGTCAGCATGACGAGCTGCGCCGCGGTGGCGTTCTGCCGTACGTTGCCGCCCGTCTGGACGCTCAGCGCTGCGGCCTCGTCGGCGAGCTCGAGCAGCGCCGGGTTGTTTTCGTTGATCGTGCGCACCGCGGCGGCGAGGCCGACCATGTTCGGCTCCTCGCGGATGACGACGTTGGCGTTGCGCTCGGTCTTCTGCCATTCCGACTCGAGGGCGGCGAGCTGCGGCCGCACGGAAGCCGGCGTCGGCGGAAGGTTGACGCCGCCGGTGGCGCCGCCGCTCGCCAGCAGCTTGACCAGCGAGGCAAAGTCTTCACGGCTGTCGCGCAGCTGCTTGAAGGCTTCGCGGTTACCCTGCGAAGCCTGCTGCGCCGCCTTGGCGAGGCGCTGCGAAAGCATGCGCAGCTTGCCGACCGTCGCAACATAGAGGGTGTCGAACGTGGCCTGGCGCGCGTCGTACACGACCACCGCGGCGTCGAGCGCGAGCAGAACGGCCAGCAGCACGACCAGCAGCTGCAGGCGGCGCCCGCCTGTGCGGCGCCACATGCCGGCGGCCTTGCCTATCGTGACGTCGCCGCCGCTCGCCGCCGCTTCGCGGCCGAGGAACGGCATCTTCAGGAATTCGAGTCTGTTTCCCATGACCTTCCCCTTATCGCAGGAACTTGCCGCTGCGGCCGATGATCGTCAGATCGACGAACTGCGAGCCGGTATGCACCTTGGGCGAATAGCCCACGTAGAAGCCGCCGAGGTCGACGTCCTGCATGCTTTCCAGCGCGTTGACCAGGTTCTCGCGCGTCAGGTTCTTGCCGGCGCGACGCAGGCCCTCGACCATCACCTTGGCGGTGATGAAGCCTTCCATCGCGCTGAAGTTGTAGTCCGTGAAGCCGGATCTCTTCGAGAGCTGCTGGTATTCCTTGACCACCGGCACCGCCGTTCCCCAGGGGAACGGCACGACCTGCGAGATGGCGACGCCGCTGCCTTCGGCCCCGAGCGCATCGGCGAGCGCCTTGCTGCCGACGAACGAGACGTTGTAGAACGTGGCGCCGCTGCCGGCCTGGCGCATCTCCCTGATGAACTGCGCGCAGGCAGCATAAGCGCCGATCATCACCACCGCGTCGGGCTGCGAGGCATTTATCGTCTTCACCGCCTCTTCCACCTTGACGGTGTTTCGCTCGACCTTGCCGAGAGAATGAATCTGCATGCCGCGCTTGCTGAGCGCGATCTCGGCGCCCTTGCGGCCCGCTTCGCCGTAGGCGTCGTTCTGCATGAAAACCGAGATCTTGCGGCCGCCCGTCGACACCACCTGCTCGACGATCTTCTCGGTCTCGTCGTAATAGCTGGCGCGCACGTGGAAGACATAGCGATTGAGCGGTACACGCAAGGCTTCTGCGCCGGTGAACATGCCGACCAGCGGAACCTTCGCCGGCTCGACCACCTTGAGGTGCTCTACGCCGGTCGGCGTGCCGACATAGCCGATCAAGGCGAAGACCTTGCGCTCGTCGATGAGCTTGCGGGTCGCCGCCTGTGCCGCCGAGGCTTCATAGCGGTCGTCTTCCGTCACGAGCTCGAGCTTGCGGCCGTAAATGCCGCCCTTCTGGTTCACGTAGTCGAAGTAGGCCTTGATGCCGTTGCGCATCTGGATGCCGAGCTGCGCAGCGGGGCCGCTGAACACGGCAGCCTGCCCGAGCAGGATGCGATCGGCCGTGACACCGGTCTCGGCACGCGCGGCGGGAGAAAGCGCGAGCGCCGCGGCGAGCAGGCAGGGAAGCGAGATTCTCATAGGCTGGCCTCCAGGAATGCTTGGTCTTGAATGAGAGCGCCGACGTCCAGTTCCTTCCAGAGCTTGCCCTGCGGATCGGCGAAAACGCCGCGCACGAAAGGCAGCTTCGGCGTCGCCGGGTCGGCGCGCGCCTCCAGCTCGCCCGGATCGCGCAGGCCAAGCGAGCGCTCGACGAGCAGCGCCGCGCCCGAGCGGAAGCGCTCGTTGATCAGCAGCAGCCGCGCCTGCTCGCCGGCGGCGGTCGGCTCGCCGCCGAGAAAAGCGGAAAAATCGGTGACGCTGTAGAGGTTGCCGCGCACGTTCGCCACGCCCCGGAACCAGGGCCGCGCCAGCGGCACCGGCGAGATTGCCGGCGACGGAATGAGCTCGGCTGCTTCCTTCAGGTCGACGAGCCATCCCTCGTCTCCCACCTGGACGCCAAGCTTCGAGGCTACGCGCGCGCCGGCGCCGGCACTCTGCAGCCGCTCGGACAGCGCGAGCTGGTACTCGCGCAGCGATCCGGGGCGGGAAGCGGCGGTCGCCATCAGCCGAGCGCCGCGATCTTCGCCAGGAGGTCGGCGGGGTTCACGGGCTTCACCACGTAGTCGCGCGCGCCCTGGCGCAGGCCCCAGACCTTGTCGGTCTCCTGCCCCTTGCTGCTGCAGAGGATGACCGGGATGCTCTTCGTGCTCTCGTCCTTGCTCAGCGCACGGGTCGCCTGGAAGCCGTTCTGCCCCGGCATGACGACGTCCATCAGCACGAGGTCCGGCCGCGACTGCTTCACCTTCGCCATCGCATCCTCCGCATTCTCGGCGGTGGAGACCTTGAAGCCGTTCTTCGACAGCATCTCGCTCAGGTACTGCCGGTCGGTGGGCGAGTCATCGACGACCAGGATCTTGGTAATGGGCATTGCACGAGCCTTTCAGTTGGATAGGGAGGGCTTGACGTACTCGTTGACCGCCTCGATCAGGCCTTCCTTGGTGAATGGCTTGGTGAGGTAGCGGTCCGAGCCGGCAAGGCGGCCGCGCGCGCGGTCGAACACGCCGTCCTTGCTCGACAGCATGATGACCGGCGTCGACTTGAGCTTCGGGTTCTGCTTGATCAGCGCGCAGGTCTGGTAGCCGTCGAGGCGCGGCATCATGATGTCGACGAAGATGACGCGCGGCTGGTGATCGGAGATCTTGGCCAGAGCATCGAAGCCGTCCTCTGCGAGAATGACCTCGAAGCCGGCCTGGCGCAGGAACATTTCCGCGCTGCGCCGGATCGTGTTGCTGTCGTCGATGATGAGAACCTTGACCGGTTCCGCCGTGGACCCGCCCGACACTCCGACCCCCTGGAAAAAGAGAGCTTCTCTTTATGAGTCTTACATTTACCGAGACTTCTTTAAGTGAAATAATGCATGAGCCGGACTAATCGGACAAATCGACAAATTTTCGCGCCGCACCAATCATGAGCGGGAAACGCCTGCGCTCGGATCTCGGCTGGTCGACGGTCGACCGGATTGTCGTGCGGGGCAAAGACCTGCCCGGCGAAATCCTCGGCCACCTCAACCTCGGCGACATGGCGTTCCTCGAGCTCACCGGCCGCGCGCCGGCCGCGCCCGAGTCGAAGCTCTTCAACGCCATGGTCGTCACGCTGGTCGAGCACGGCGTAACGCCCAGCGCGCTGGTCGCGCGCTTGACCTATCTCGGCGCCCCCGAAGCGCTGCAAGCGGCTGTCGCCGGCGGATTGCTCGGGCTCGGCAGCGTCTTCGTAGGCTCCATGGAAGGCGCGGCGAAGCTGTGCAGCGAGGCGTTTTCGGCGGGCGAACCCGATATCGCCGCCCTGCTCGCGCGCTATCGGCGCGTGCCGGGGCTCGGCCATCCGCTGCACAAGCCGGTCGACCCGCGGACCGTTCGGCTCTTCGAAATCGCCCGCGAGACCGGCTACTACGGCAAGTATTGTCGCTTCATGGAGAGAATCGCCGCTGAAAAGCGCCTGACGCTCAATGCCACCGGCGCCATCGGCGCGTTGGCCTGCGAGCTCGGCCTGGACTGGCGCTGCGTGCGCGGGCTGGGCGTCATGGCGCGCGCGGTCGGCCTGGTCGGGCATATCCTGGAGGAGGCGCGCGAGCCGATGGCCGAGGAGATCTGGCAGCGCGTCGACGACGAAGCCTCCGCGCACCTCAAGCCGGCTAAGCGATGAACCTGGGACGTGACAGCCACCCCGAGCTGCGCGACGCGGTCCGCGCGCTGTGCAGCCAGTTCGACTCGGCATATTGGCAGGCGATCGACGAGAAGCGCGCGTATCCCGAATCCTTCGTCGAGGCGCTGACCAAGGCAGGCTGGATGTCGGCGCTCATTCCCGAGGAGTACGGCGGCTCCGGTCTGTCGCTTACGGCGGCGAGCGTGATCATGGAGGAAGTCACGCGCTCGGGCGGCAACGCCGGCTGCTGCCACGGCCAGATGTACAACATGAACACGCTGCTGCGCAACGGCTCCGAAGCGCAGAAGCAGCGATACCTGCCGAGGATCGCTTCGGGCGAGCTGCGCCTGCAGGCGATGGGCGTCACCGAGCCCGGCGCCGGCACGGACACGACGAAGATCAAGACCTTCGCCGTGCGCAAAGGGGATCGCTACGTGGTGAACGGCCAGAAGGTCTGGACCTCGCGCCTTCAGCACTCGGAGCTGATGATCCTGCTCGCGCGCACCACGCCGCTCGCCGAGGTGAAAAAGAAGAGCGACGGCATGTCGATCTTCCTGGTCGACACGAAGAGCAAGGGCCTCGAGGTGCGCCCGATCCGCAACATGGTCAACCACGAGACCAACCAGGTGTTCATCGACGGCCTGGAGATCCCCGCGGAGAACCGGATCGGCGAGGAAGGCAAGGGCTTCCGTTATATCCTCGATGGCCTGAACGCGGAGCGGATCCTGATCGCCGCCGAGTGCGTCGGCGACGGCTACTGGTTCGTCGACAAGGCGACGCGCTATGCCTCGGAGCGCGTCGTGTTCGACCGGCCGATCGGCCAGAACCAGGGAATCCAGTTTCCGATCGCCGAGGCCTACATGCAGCTCGAGGCGGCGAACCTCATGCGCTACAAGGCCGCGGCGCTCTACGACGAGAAGAAGCCCTGCGGCGCCGAGGCCAACATGGCCAAGCATCTCTGCGCCAAGGCGTCATGGGAGGCGGCCAACGTCTGTCTGCAGACGCACGGCGGCTTCGGCTTCGCCGCGGAATACGACGTGGAGAGGAAGTTTCGCGAGAACCGGCTGTATCTGGTCGCGCCGATCTCCACGAACCTGATCCTCTCCTACGTCGCCGAGCACGTGCTCGGCTTGCCTCGCTCGTTCTGAGAGGCAGCGCTCCTTCCCGTCAGCGCACGACCTTGATGCCGGCCTCCTTCAGGATGCCGCGCATCTGGCTGGTGAACTGGTCGTAGAACTTCGTCAGGTCCGCCGCGTTCTGATAGCCGTCCTCGAACTGGTTGTCGGCGAGGAACTTCTTCCAGGAAGCGCTCCGCGTGAGCTTGCGGAACACCTCTTCCCAATAGGCGACCTCGTCCGCCGGGATCCCCGGCGGCGCGACGACGCCGCGCACCTGCGGCACCACCGGCACGTCGAAGCCGGCTTCCTTGAGCGTCGGCACGTCGGGGAAGCCCGCCAGCCGCTTCTCCGTGACCTGCGCCAGCACGCGCATGTTGCCCGCGCGGATGTGCTGCCCCGCCTCCTCCGGCTCGATGACCATCAGGTCGACGTGTCCGCCGAGCAGCGCGGCGATGCGCTCGCCGCCGCCGGGAAACGAGATGAACGCCCAGCGCGCGCCGGTTTCCTGCTGCAGCAGCTGGCGCACCACGTTGTCGCGGCTGGTGATCGAGCCGCCCGACTGCTTGAGCTCGCCCGGCTTCTGCTTCGCCGCGGCGATGAAGTCCTTGAGCGTCTTGTATGGCGAATCGGCCTTGACGGCGATCAGCGCCGGCTCGAGCACGAGGCGGGCAATGGGCTGCAGATCTCGCAGGGTCACCTTGGCCTTGTCGCTGACCAGCGGATTGGTCAGCCAGACGCCGGTGAAGAAGCCGATCGTGTTCTGGTCGCCCTTCCTCTCCGCGAGGTAGGCCGCCGCGACAGCGCCGCCGCCGCCGGTCTTGTTCACGACCCGCATGCGCACCGGGAGCAGCTTCTCCTTCTCCATCATGGCGGCCACCGAGCGGGCGAGCAGGTCGCTGCCGCCGCCCGGGCCGGTGTGCACCACGACCTCGACCGGACGCGTCGGCGTGAAGGCGCTCGCCTCCGCGCAGGCGAGCGCGCAAAGCGCCGCCACCCATATGCCTGTTGTCTTCATTTCTCCTCCTCCATTGCCTGCATGCGCCAGGCGTTGAGCCTGGCAAAAAGCGGCACTGCCAGCAGCAGCAGCGCCAAACATAGCATCGTGGCGGCGATGGGCCTAGTCACCAGGATGGACAGATGGCCGCCGGACATCATGAGCGACTGGCGCAGCGCGCGCTCCATCGCGCCGCCGAGCACCAGGCCGAGAATGAGCGGCGCCGAGGGATAGTCGAGCTTGCGCATCAGGTAGCCGAGCAGGCCGAACCCCGCAAGCAGCCCGACGTCGAAGAGGCTGGTGCCGGTGCTGTAAACGCCGACCATCGAGATGCCGATGATCACGGGGTAAAGCACGAAGGCCGGCGCGCGCAGCACCTGGGCGAACAACGGCACGAGCGGCAGGTTGAGCACCAGCAGCATGACGTTGCCGAGGTACATGCTGGCGACCAGGCTCCAGAAGAGCGACGGATTGTCCGAGAGGAACAGCGGGCCGGGCTTGAAGCCCCAGAGGACGAGCGCCGCAAGCAGGATCGCGGTCGTGGACGATCCCGGAATGCCGAGGGTGAGCAGCGGCACGAGCGCGCCGCCGGTCTCGGCGTTGTTCGCGCCCTCCGGGGCCGCCACGCCCTCGATCACGCCGGTGCCGAACTGCTCGCGGCGCCGCGAGAAGGCTTTCTCGATGCCGTAGGAGATGAAGGAGGCGATGGTCGAGCCCGCCCCGGGCAGCACGCCGACGACGAAGCCGACGAGGGAGCCGTTCACGAACGCGAAGCGGCAGTCGCGCAGGTCCTGTCCCGTAGGCAGCAGGTTGCGCAGGCCCTTCGGCACCGGCAGCACGCGGTCCTCCTCGGCCGCCTCCATGTTGGCCAGCACTTCGCCCAGCGCGAATACGCCGATCGCCACGACGACGAAGTCGAGGCCGGAGAGAAGCTCGAGCTGGCCGAAGGTGAAGCGCGGCACGCTGGTGAAGAGGTCGGTGCCGATGCCGGCGAGCCACAGGCCGACCAGCATCGACAGGAGCGCCTTGACGAGCGAGCGGCCGGCGAGCAGCACGACCATGGCCAGGCCGAGCGCCATCAGGCCGAAGTATTCCGGCGAGCTGAAGGCGAGCGCGAACCGGGCGAGCGGCGGCGCGACGAGCATCAGCCCGACGACGCCGACCGTGCCGGCGACGAACGACGCGATCGCGGCGATGCCGAGCGCCGCGCCCGCGCGTCCCTTGCGCGCCATCTGGTAGCCGTCGAGGCAGGTCACGACCGAGGCGGACTCGCCCGGCACGTTGAGCAGGATCGAGGTGGTCGATCCGCCATACTTCGCGCCGTAGTAGATGCCCGCCAGCATGATCATCGCCCCGGCCGGCTGCATCAGGAAGGTGAGCGGCAGCAGCATGGCGATGGTCGCGGGCGGGCCGAGCCCCGGCAGCACGCCGACGATCGTGCCGAGCAGCACGCCGACGAAGCACCACAGCAGGTTCGCCGGCTGGATGGCGATGGCGAAGCCGTGCAGCAGGCCGTGCAGGACGTCCATTCAGGGGAGCGCCACGCCGAGGGCGAGCGGAAAGAGGACGTAGAACGCGGCAGCGATGCCGATCGCCACCGCGGCGGCCGTCGTCATCGCCTTGCGGTACATCACCGCTACGAGGAAGAAGGTCAGCGCCGCGAAGGCGACGACGAAGCCGAGCCATTTCAGCGCGGCGACGCAGGCCGCTATCGCCGCCCAGGTGGCGAACGCGCGGCCGCTGCCCGTCCAGTCGACCCGCGCGAGCGCCGGCGAGGCGACGAGGTAGAGCGACAGCGCGAGGATCGCGATGCCGTACCAGAGCGGGAAGAATCCGGGCCCCGGGCCCTCCGGCGTCAGGTAGTCCCAGCCCTGCGCCCGGAAAACGATGTAGCCGCCGAGCGCGGCGAGGACGAGCCCGGACCAGAAGTCCGGGGAACGACGGCGCATCAGCGCGGCTTCTTCTTGGCCGCTTTTTTCTTCCCTGCCCGCTTCCTGTACCGCCCTTCCGGCACCAGCTCGCACACCGTGCCGCCCGGCGCGCGGAACTTCACCGGCACGACGCCCGGATCGCTGATGACCTCGCAGCCGAGCGCGCGGATGCGCCGCTCCGCCGCCTTCATGTCGGGCACCTCGACCGCGAAGTGGTGGATGCACGGCCCATCGCCCGCCGCTCGCGACTCCGCCGACGCCGTGCCCGCGTCGTACTGGATCAGGGCGAGATCGATGGTGCCGTCGCTCAGGTGGCGCGAGGTATGGTCGCGGACCTTCGCGGTGTTCATCTCCTTGAAGCCGAACACGTCGCGGTAGAAATGGGTGGTGCGCTCCAGGTCGTCGACCTTCAGCGCGAGGTGCACGATACGGCTCATCGTTTCTCCTTAAGCAACGGTCTGAGTTCGCGGACGTCGCGGACCGCCTCGACGTCCAGGACGGCATCGCAAAGCCGGCGCGCGCGACGTTCGCCCAGCACGGGCGCGGCGAGATCGTACGCCTTCGCCTCGACCTCCGCACGCGTCATCGGGTTCTCCGCGGTGCCGCGCACCGCCTTGGCATGATGCAACAGCCGACGGCCGTCGCGCAGGCGCAGCTCGACGATGCCCTGCCGGCTCGGCATGACGCGCGTCAACGCGTCGTCGCCCATGAGCTCGACCCTCTGCCGAACCTCGAGGACGCGCGCGTCGCGCATGCGCTTCTCGTCGTGCGCGGCCTTGAAGCTCACGGTGCCGTCGATCAGCATCACGGCGCACAGGTGCTGCATGCAGATGTCCGGCATGGCGCGGTTGTTCGTCGTGTTGGCGCCCTGGTGGGCGACCCGTACGGTGATTCGCTCCACCTCCTCGACTGCGAACCGATGCTGCTTCATCAATTCCGCCAAAGCGTCGAGCGGCGCCTGGATCGGCGAGCCGACCGACCAGCGCTTGATGTTGGTGTTCATCACCTCGTACACCTCGCCGAGGCGCGCCACCAGCTTTTCCGGCTCGGGCTTGCGGCCGTAGGCGACGAAGAAGCTGCGCTCTCCCGAGAGCGCATCGTCGAGGCCGCTGAAGCCGTGCGCGACCATGAGCGCCGCGGCGACGCCGTTCCTCGCCGGCATGCCGCCGAAATCGAACGCCTTCTCGATGTGCTCCTCGTCGCGCATCCAGCAGGAGATGCCGCAGGCCTGCTGCGCGGTGTAGGAGAGAAGATGCCGGACCGGGGTCTGCTTCAGCCCCGCCAGCGCGCCGGCGGCGGCGGCCGCGCCGAACATCGGCCCGAAGCTGTGCGTGGAGTGGCCGTCCTCGCGGAACTGGTAGGCGTCGAGCGCCTGGGTCAGCCGGCAACCCACGTCGTAGCCGAGGGCGATCGCGCGCAGCAGCGCCCGGCCGTCGCGGCCTTCGCGCTCCGCCATCGCCAGCGCCGCCGGCACGATGCCGCAGCCGGGATGCGTCAGCGAAGGCGCGTGCGAGTCGTCGGTCTCGTCGGCATGGGCGAGCATGCCGTTGGCGAGCGCGGCATTCTCGGCGCCGGCGAGAAAGCCGTCGGCCACGAGGCCAGCCTCCTTCGGCCCGCCGCGCGCTCGCGCGAAGGCGATCGCCTTGCGCCCCGGCGGCAGGCGGGCGCCTGAAATCATCGCCGCCAGGGTGTCGAGAAGATGGTGCTTGGTCTTCTCGACGACCGGCGCTGGCAGCGGCCGGCGCAGGGCGCCCGCGATGTAGGCGCTCAGGCGCTCCATGACCGGCGACACGCTCACGGCATGTACCCGCCGCCGTTCACGTGGATCGCCTGCCCCGTGACGTAGCGCGCGTCGGGGCCGCTCAGCATGCGCACCATGGCGGCGATCTCCTCGGGCTCGCCGCGCCGGCCGATCGGCGGCGGGGCACGGCGATGCTCCGGCCGCTCGGGCACGCCGGGCAGGCCGCGCTGGCTGTCGATCGTGCCCGGCACCACGCAATTCACGGTGATGCCCTGCGGCGCGAGGTCGAGCGCCAGGGCCTTGGTCATTCCGGCCAACCCGGACTTGGCGGCGATGACGTGCGCGCGCCCGCTCGCCCCGCGGTGACCGGTCAGGCCGCCGATATTGATCACCGCCCCGGCGCCCGAGCGCGCGAGGTGCGGCAGGCACGCCTGCGTGCACAGAAACGCGCCGTCGAGCACCGTGGATATCACCTGCCGCCAGTCGGCGAAGGTGATCTTCTCGAAGGGCGTCTCCATGCGCACTGCCGCGTTGTTCACCAGCACGTCGATGCGCCCGAAGCGCTTCACCGTCGCCTCGACCAATGCGCCCACCTGAGCCGGATCGGTCACGTCGGCGAGGTGCAGCGCCGCGCTGCCGCCCGCGCCGCCGATCATGGCTACGGTCTCCTCCGCCATGGCGCGCGAGGTGCGGGCGTTGACCATCACGGCCGCGCCGCCGGCCGCGAGCGAGCGCGCGATGGCGCGTCCGATGTTGCGCGCCGCCCCGGTAACCAGGGCGACCTTGCCGGAGAGCTCGGCTCCCGGCCTCATTCCGACGTTGCTCGGCAAACGCGTTCCTCCCTCTAGTGGCTGATCGCCGGCAGCCAGATGGCGAGCGGCGGAAAGACGATGATCAGGGCGATGAGCAGCATCACGCAAGCGATGAACGGCATGCCCGCGAGGTAGATGTCGCGCATCGTCGTGCCGGGCGGCGCGACGCCCTTCATGACGAAGAGCAGCAGGCCGAACGGCGGCGTGGTGTAGCCGATCTCGAGCGAGAGCAGCATGATCAGGCCGAACCAGGTGAGGTCGAAGCCGAGCGTCTTGGCGAGCGGGAAGAAGATCGGCGCGGTGAGCAGCATCATGGACAGCTGGTCCATGAAGCAGCCGAGGAACAGGATCACGCCGATCATGACGAGCAGCATGCCGGTGGGCGCGAGCTGGAAGCCGAGCGCCCAGTTCATGAGCCCGCTCGAAGCGCCGGTGAAGGCGAGCACCTGCGCGAAAGTCGCCGAGCCGAAGATGATCAAAAAGGCCATCACGGTGACGCGCAGCGTGCCTTCGAGGGACTTGATGAACGCGCGCAGGGTCATCGTGCCGTAGCAGGCGGCGAGCGCCACCACGGACACCGCGCCGAGCGCGGCGGCCTCGGTCGGCGTGCACCAGCCGACGATCATGATGATCACCGAGAAGACGATGATGCCGACCATCGGGATGACGTCGAGGAAGAACAGCCTCCAGCGCTCGGCGCGCGACGGCGGCTCGACCGCGTAGGCCGGCGCGGCCGACGGATCGATCACCGTCCAGGCCCAGATCAGCACGCCATACATCAACGCCAGCACGAAGCCCGGGACGACGCCGGCGATCAGCAGGTCGGCGACGTCGGTTCGGCCGAGCGTCGCGAGCAGCACGGTCAGCGCGGAAGGCGGGATGATCACCGCCAGGCCGCCGATGCCCATGATCGGCCCGATCGAGAGGTACTTGTTGTAGCCGCGGCGCATCATGTCGGGCACCATCAGCGAGCCGAGCAGCGCGCACGCCCCCATCGAGGAGCCCGCCGGACCGGCGAACGCCGTGCCGCCGATCAGCGTCACGTACGCGAGCCGCCCGCGCACGTTGCCGAGGAGCTTGTCGGCCGCGTTGAAGCACTTCGCCGCGAGCCCCGTGTGGTAGAAGAGCTCGCCCATCAGCAGGAACATCGGGATCGGCACCAGCGCGAAATTGGTCATCGCGCCGAAGCCGTTGTTGACGATCTGCGCGATGCCGAGCGAGCCGCCCATGAACAGCACGGCGGCGACCAGATTGGTGGCGAAGAACGCGATGGCGACCGGGACGCCGAGCATCATGAACGCGATGCCGAGGCCGAACAGGATCACCGCCGCCCAGTACCACTCCACCCGCTATTCCTCCGCCTGCCCGGCCAGGCTGCCGAGGAAGTTCTCCCTGCGAAGGAGAAAGCGCAGGAACTCGGCGGCCATCATGGCGAAGGACAGCGGGATGAAGCCGACGATCATCCAGCGCGGCATGTCCAGCGAGCGCACGTCCTTCTCGTTGCTGACGAAGTCCTGCCACGTCACCTGCGCACCGTACCAGGCGAGCACCAGGCAGACGGCGACGCACAGCACGCCGATCAGCCGGATCAGCACGGCGCGCTGGCCCGGCCGCAGGTACATGAACAGGATCTCGACGTAGACGTGCCCCTTCTCGCGCACCAGCCAGGGCGCGCCCAGGCAGGGCACGATCAGCAGCGCGTATTCGGTGAAGGTGAAGAAATGCGCCGAGCTCTGGAAGCCGAGGTTGCGCAGCACCACATCGAGCGTGATGACGACCATCATTGCCGCGGTGAGGAGCCCCGCAAGCCACGCCATCCCGTAGAGGACGGCGCGGTATGCCGCCGCGATCACTTCGGCAGCGGCCCCGGCGTGAAGAGCTGCACGACGCGCTCGAAGTTCTCCAGGCCGCCGGACTTCTCCATGCGCTCCTTCATGCGGGCGAGGCTCGCCGAGCGCGCGCCCTCGACGAAGCGCTTCGACGCCTCGGGCGATTGCGCCACGGTCTTGACGCCGCGCCGCTTGAGCTCCGCCTCCTCCTTCTTCCACAGCGCCTGCAGCTCGCGCAGGCTGGAGACCTCGTGCTCGATGGCGACGCGCTGCAGGATTTCGCGCGTCTTCGGCGAGAGCGAGTTCCACTTCTTCAGGTTGACGAGGATGTGCAGGTCGGTGGAGAAGAACTCGGGCAGGATGCGGTACTTGAGGAAGCGGTCCCAGTTGAGGTCCATCAGGCCGATCTGGGTCCAGGCGGTGATCTCGACGGTGCCGCGCTCGAGCGCGGTGTAGAGGTCGGGCGAGTTGATGTTGATCACCTGCGCGCCGAGGTAGTTGGTGAGGAATGCGTTGTAGATCGGGTTGCCGCGCACCTTGAAGCCGTGGATGTCGATGTGCCCGCTCGAGTCGAGCTTCGGCTCGCGCGTCGACCAGAGGTTGAAGCGGATGCCGCTGTCCACCCAGCCGAGGTTGTAGACGCCGATGCGTTTCTGATGGATCCGGTTGAGCAGATCCATGCCGCCGTTCTTGCGCGCGGTCGGCCCGTCGATCGTCGAGGCCGATACCGCGTCGCACTCCGGCACCTGCGCCGCGTAGAACGCGCACGCGCTGTAGACCATGTCGACCACGCCGCTGCGCACCGCGCCGGGCTGCTCCATCATCGGAATCGCCTCCGGGCCGCCGCGCACCTGGATGGCGAACACGCCCTGCCCTGCGGCGTTCGCTTTCTTGACGAACTCGAGGAAGCTGCGCGAGTACACCAGCGACGCCGGGAAGACGTGCGTGGCGGTGATGGTGTCGGCGCCGAACGCCGACGCGGAGCACGCCAGACCGAGCGCCGCCGCAAAGCGCAATGCCTTCATTTCTCCCCCTCCGGGTGATGCCGTCAGTTGTCCTTCCGGCGCGCGGCATCTTACCATCCGGTCCGGTGACGACGGTCTTTACGGCGTTCGAGGAAACCGCCCGCGCGCACCGCGACAAGCCGTTCCTGCATGTCCTGCCGGACGACGTCGAGCTGACCTACGGAGAGGCGCAGGCGCAGGTCGAGAAGATCGCGACCCGCTATGCGAAGCGCGGCTACGGCCGGGGCCATCGCGTGGCGCTCAAGCTGCCGAACGGCGCGGCCTTCCTGCTGCATTTCCTCGCGCTGAACCGCGTCGGCGCCTCGGCCGTGCCGCTCAATCCCGACTACCGCGCGAGCGAGCTCGACTACGTGCTCGGCCACAGCCAGGCGGCGCTGGTGGTCGACTCGTCCTCGCTGGATGCCTTCGATCCTCCGCCGGCGCCGCCGCCGGGCGATGCGGCCGAATGCGCCCTCCTCTACACCTCGGGCACGACCGGGAAGCCGAAAGGCTGCCTGCTCGGCGACTTTTACTTCCTCAACGTCGGGCGCCGCTACCTGGCGGAGGGCGGCCTGTGCGAGCTGCGCCCGGGGGAGGAACGGCTCATAACGCCCCTGCCGCTCTTCCACATGAACGCGCTCGCGGTGTCGACCACGGCAATGATCCTCACCGGCGGCTGCGTCGTGCAGCTCGACCGCTTCCATCCGCGCACGTGGTGGCGCGACGTCGCGCGTTCCCGCGCCACGATCGTGCACTATCTCGGCGTCATGCCGGCGATCCTGGTGAAGCAGCCGCCCGAGCCGGAAGAGCGCGCGCACCGCGTGCGCTTCGGCTACGGCGCGAACGCCAATCCCGCCGACCATGCCGCCTTCGAGAGCCGCTTCGGCTTTCCGCTGATCGAGGCCTGGGCCATGACCGAGACGGGCGGCGGCGCGCTGATCGCCGCCAGCCGCGAGCCGCGCCACGTCGGCAGCCGATGCATCGGCTTTCCGAAGGATGACCTCGATATCCGCATCGAAGGCGACTCGGGCGAGCTGCTGGTACGGCAGCGCGGCGCGGACCCCCGCAAAGGTTTCTTCTCCGGTTACCTGAAGGACGAGGCGGCGACGGCGCAGGCGTGGCGCGACGGCTGGTTCCATACCGGCGACTGCGTGCGCCGCGGCGCCGATGGCGCGCTGCACTTCGTCGACCGGCGCAAGAACATCATCCGCCGCTCGGGCGAGAACATCGCCGCGCTCGAGGTCGAGGCGGCGCTCGCCGGGCATCCGGCGATCGGCCAGGTCGCGGTGATCGCGCGGCCGGACGAAGTGCGCGAAGAAGAAGTCATGGCCTGCGTGGTGCTGAATCCGGGCCAGCCCGCGAGCGAGGCGACGGCGCTAGCCATCCAGGACTGGTGCCTCGAGCGCCTCGCCTATTTCAAGGCGCCGGGCCACGTCGCTTTCCTCGACGAGCTTCCCGTGACCTCGACCAACAAGGTGCAGAAGGCGCGGCTCGGCGATTTCGCGATCGCGCCGCAGCGTTCGTTCGACCTGCGCGGCCGCAAGCGACGCAAATGAGCCGGCGGGGCTATGAAGGCGTCGCGGTTGCGGTGCCGGTGACGGTGCCCTACGTGCGCTACTCGATACGCTCGGCTCACTGGTGGCTCGCGCGCGCGCTGGCGCAGCTGCTCGAGGACTCGGGCCTGAAAAAGGACGAGCTCGACGGCCTCGCCGTGTCGAGCTTCACGCTCGCGCCGGACACCGCGATCGGCCTCACGCAGCACCTCGGGCTTTCGCCGCGCTGGCTCGACCACGTGCCCTTCGGCGGCGCGAGCGGCGTCGTCATGCTGCGTCGCGCGGCTCGCGCAGTCCAGGCCGGCGACGCCGAGGTCGTGGCCTGCATCGCCGGCGACACGAACCACGTGGACTCGTTCCGCCTGACGCTCGCCAACTTCAGCCAGTTCGCGCGCGACGCCGTGTATCCGTACGGCGCCGGCGGCCCGAACGCCAGCTTCGCTTTCCTCACCGCCTACTACATGCGCGAGTTCGGCGCGCGGCGCGAGGATTTCGGCAAGCTGTGCGTAGCCCAGCGCGCCAACGCGTTGCAATTTCCGCATGCGCTCTTCAAGAAGCCGCTCACGCTGGAGGAATACCTGGCCGCGCGGCCGATCGCCGAGCCGCTGCGCCTCTTCGATTGCGTCATGCCCTGCGCGGGCGCCGACGCCTTCCTGGTGATGAGCGACGATCGCGCGCGGCGCCTGGGAATTCCGTTCGCGACATTGAAGGGGACGATCGAGCGGCACAACGCTTTCGCGTCCGATCCGGTGCAGATGCGCGCCGGCTGGGCGCTCGACCGCGCCGACCTGTACGAGCAGGCGGGCGTCGGCCCGCAGGACGTGCACTTCGTCGAAACCTACGACGACTATCCGGTGATCACGCTCATGCAGATCGAGGACCTCGGCTTCTGCGGCAAGGGCGAGGGACCGGCTTTCATCCGCCGCCATGAGCTCACGTGGCACGGCTCCTTCCCGCTCAACACCTCCGGAGGGCAGCTCTCGGTGGGCCAGGCCGGCGCGGCGGGCGGCTCGCTCGGCATGGTCGAGGCGCTGCGCCAGCTCACCGGGCGAGCGCCGGGCCGGCAGGTGGAGGGCGCGAAGATCGGCATGGTGAGCGGCTTCGGCATGATCAACTTCGACCGCGGCCTGGGCTCAGGGGCCGCAATCCTCTCGTGCTAGAGCGGCCCAAGCGCAAGAACCCCGTCCTGCGCACGCGCCTGCCGACGTTGCCGCCGGCGGCTCGCAGCCGCATCGCCCTCGGCCTCACGGCGGCGGCGGCGCTCGGGCGCTTCGAGCTGCAGCAATGCCGCGCCTGCGGCTCCGTGCAGTACCCGCCGCGCGAGGCTTGCCGGAAGTGCCTTTCGACGCAGCTCGCCTGGCGGGCGCAGCCCCGAGGCGGGGAGCTGCTTTCCGAAACGGTGCTCCACCACAGCAACGACCTGTTCTTCCGCGAGCGCCTGCCCTGGCGGCTCGGGCTGGTGCGGCTCGATTGCGGTCCGACCGTGGTGGCGCACCTGCACGAGCGCGTCCCGGCGGCGCCCTCGCGCGTGAACGTGGACGTCAAGCTCGACCGCGCCGGCCAGGCGGTGATGGTGGCGCTTCCCAGCGAGGAGAATGCGAACATGGCAGAGGACCGGCAGCTCCGCGAGTTCACCTGCGATCCCAGGTTCCGCAAGGTGCTCGTCACCGACGGCAAGAGCCTGCTCGGCCAATCCCTGGTGCACGCATTTGCGAAGGCGCAGGCCGAGCTCATCTGGGTCGGCTACGCCGAGCCGTGGAAGAAGTTCGCCGGGTTCGCCGAGCTGAAGGCGCTGCCTCAGGTCACGCTCCTGCCGCTCGACGTGACCGACTCGAAGAACGTGCGCGAGGTCGCGGGCGAGATCGGCGGCAAGGTGGACATCCTCGTCAACAACGCCGAGCTGCATCGCACCTACGGCATCGCCAACCGCCCCGGCATCGACACCGCCCGCGCGGAGATGGACGTCAACTACTTCGGCCTGCTGCGCCTCGCGCAGGAATTCGGGCCGCCGATGCGCTCGCGCGGCGCGGACGGCCTGGCGAGCGCGGTCGCCTGGGTGAACGTGCTCTCGATCTACGCGCTCGCCAATTTCCCGGCGCACGGCACTTTTTCGGCGTCCAAGGCGGCGGCCTGCTCGCTCGCGCAGTGCCTGCGCGCCGAGATGCGTCCGGCGGGCGTGCGGGTGATCGACGTCTTCCCGGGGCCGATCGACGACGAGTGGAACCAGCTGCTGCCGCCGCCCAAGCTCGCTCCCGCGACGCTCGCGGCCGCGGTCGTGAAGGCGCTGCAGGAGGGCGTCGAGGACCTCTATCCCGGCGACGTCGCGCAGGAATGGCTCGCCCGATGGCGCGACAATCCGAAGGCCCTGGAAAGAGAAATGTCCGCATGAGCCCGCTCGAGCAGCTGGCGAAAGGCCTCGCCGCGGGAAAGATCCGCGTCGTCGACCTCACCGAGACGCTCTCGCCCGAGTTCCCGCACATCTCGCTGCCGCCGGAGATGGGCCAGGCGTGGCCGTTTCGCATCGAGGAGGTCTCGCATTACGACGAGCGCGGGCCGGCGTGGTACTGGAACAACTTTTCATGCGGCGAGCACACCGGCACGCACTTCGATGCGCCAGTGCACTGGATCTCCGGCAAGGATCTCCCCAACAACGCGACAGACAGCATCCCGCCCGAGCGCTTCATCGGCCCCGCGTTCGTCGTCGATTGCAGCACGCAGGCCGCCGCCGACCCCGATTTCCTGCTGACCAAGGACTTCCTCGTACGCTGGGAGAAGCGGCATGGCCGCATCGCGCCGCGTTCCTGGGTGCTGATGCGCACCGACTGGTCGAGGCGCAGCAGCGACGCCGAGGCCTACCAGAACTACGACGAGACCGGCCAGCACACGCCCGGGCCGGACACCGACGCGGTGAAGTTCCTGGTCGAGGAGCGCGACATCCTGGGCTTCGGGACCGAGTCGATCGGCACCGACGCCGGGCAGGCCTACCACCTGCGGCCGCCCTACCCCTGCCATTACTACATGCACGGCGCCGGGCGCTACGGCCTGCAGTGCCTGACCAACCTGGACAAGCTGCCGGCGACCGGCGCAGTGATCGTCGCCGCGCCGCTCAAGATCCGCAACGGCAGCGGCAGCCCGCTGCGGGTCCTGGCGCTGGTGGAGGAGAAATGAGCAAGCACCGCATCTGGTTCCAGGGAGCGACCGACCGCGCGCTCATGGCGCCCTATATCGCCAAGGTCGAGGCGCATTTCAGGGCGATCCTCGACCCGGAGTTCGACTTCACGTTCAACACCACGACGCCACCGGCGACGACGACGCACGCGCTTACCGAGTATCGCGTCGGGCGCAATTTCATCCGCAACGCGGTCGAGGCGGAGCGCCAGGGCTACGACGCCGTCGCGGTCACGCACTTCCAGGACCCGGGGCTTTCCGAAGCGAAATCCGCGGTCGGCATTCCGGTTCTCGGCCTGGGCGAGACGACGCTGCATTTCTCCCTGACGCTCGGCCGCAAGCTCGGCCTCGTGACCATCAATCCGGCTTTTATTCCCTGGCACGAGGACCAGATCGTCAAGTACGGCATGCAGAGCCGCGTCGTCGGCGTGCGCGCGGTCGATGCGAGCGTGCTCGACTACATCGCGGCCTTCTCCGACAAAGGCGCTCTCGGGAAATTGCAGCCGCTGTGGGAGCGCGAGTGCCGCATCCTGCTCGAGGCCGGGGCCGACGTCATCGTTCCGGCGGGCGGCATCCCGATGATGCTGTTCGGCGGCGCGCCCGGTGCGAATATCGACGGCGCGCCGATCATCAACGGCATGAGCGTGATCGCCAAGAGCGCCGAGATGGCGATCAAGCTGAAGCGCGACGCCGGGATCGCGGTGAGCCGGCGCTCGAACTATGCCCGGCCGCCCGAAAAGGCGCTCAAGGAATTCATGGATCAAGGGTGAAGCGCTACGACCTGCTGATCAAGAACGTGCGCGTCGCGCGCCCGGGCGAGAACGGCCTGCGCGATGCGGACATCGCCGTGAGCGGCGGAAAGTTCGCGCGCATCGCGCCGGGCCTCGGCGCCGATGCGAAGACCGTCTATGACGGCAAGGGCCGGATCGCCTTCCCCGGCGTAGTCGACGCGCACATGCATGCCGGCATCTATTCGCCGCTTGCCGAGGACGCCGTCAGCGAGAGCCGCGCCGCGGCGCAGGGCGGCGTGACCTCGAGCCTCAACTATTTCCGCACCGGCCAGTACTACCTGAACCGGGGCGGGCCGTACGCCGATTTCTTTCCCGAGGTGCTGCGCCTCTCCGAAGGCCGCTTCCACGTCGATTACGGCTATCACCTCGCGCCGATGGACCGCACGCACATCGCGGAGATTCCGGCGCTGGTGGAGAAGCACGGCGTGGCGTCCTTCAAGATCTTCATGTTCTACGGCTCGCACGGGCTGCACGGGCGCTCGGACAGCCAGCGCGACTTCCTGATGATCGGCCCCGACGAGCGCTACGACCTCGCGCATTTCGAGTTCGTCATGCGCGGCGTGCAGGCCGCGCGCGAGCGCTTCCCCGGCAAGGCCGGGCAGATCAGCCTGTCGCTGCACTGCGAGACGGCGGAGATCATGACCGCCTATACGCGCATGGTGGAGACGGAAGGCAAGCTCGACGGCCTCGCCGCCTACCACGCCGCCCGGCCGCCGCACTCCGAGGGGCTCGCGGTCTTCATTGCCGCTTACCTCGCGAACGAAGCCGCGCTGCCGACCATCAACCTGCTGCACCTCTCCTCGCGCAAGGCGCTGCAAGCGGCGCTGCAGATGGCCGAGGTTTTTCCGCACATCGATTTCCGGCGCGAAGTGACGATCGGCCACCTCGTGCTCGACGTCACCTCGCGCGCCGGCGCGCTCGCGAAAGTGAACCCGCCGATCCGGCCGCGCGAGGATGTCGAGTATCTCTGGGAGCAGCTGCTCGCCGGCAAGGTCGACTGGGTGGTGAGCGACCATGCCTGCTGCCGCCACGAGACCAAGGCGGCGAAGAATGCGCTCGGCAACATCTGGCTGGCCAAATCGGGCTTCGGCGGCACGGAATACCTGCTCCCCGCACTCGTCTCGGAAGGGATGAAAAGAGGACTCTCCCTCAACCGCATCGCTGCACTGACCAGCGGGAATCCGGCGCGACGCTTCGGCCTGAACGCCAAGGGCGACATCGCCGAAGGCTTCGACGCGGACCTCGCGCTCGTCGATCCGGGGGAGTCATGGACCGTGCGCGCGGCCGATTCGGAGTCGACGCAGGGCTACACCCCTTTCGAAGGCATCGACCTTTCCGCGCGCGTCAAGGCGACCTTCCTGCGCGGCGAGCTAATCTGCGAGGACGGACGCGTGCTCGGCGCGCCGCGCGGCCGCTACCTGCACCGCCCGACGGCCTGAGCGAGCGCCCGCCGCGCGCTAGTCGGTCCTGATGCCGAGCGAGCGGATCACGGGCGTCCAGCGCTCCGCCTCGGCACGAATGAACGTCCTATAGGCGTCCGCGCCGCGGCCGTCCACGTGGAAGCCGAGCTGCGTGAGGCGCTCGCGTACCGCCGGCATGGCGAGCGCCTTCGCCGTCTCCGCCTCCAGGCGCTTGACCATAGCGGCCGGCGTCGCGGCGGGAACGAGCAAGCCGAACCAGGCGGACACTTCGAAGCCCGGCAAGCCGGCCTCGGCGATCGTCGGCAGGTCCGGCAGGTCCGCCTGCCGCTCTGCCGACGTGACCGCGAGCGCGCGCAGCCGGCCGGCGCGAATGTGCGGCAGCGCGGGCGGAATGTTGTCGAACGAGAGCTGCAGGCGCCCGCCGATCAGATCGTTCAGCGCCGGCGCCGCACCCTTGTAAGGGACGTGCACCAGCTTCACGCCAGCGAGGTGGTTGAAGAGCTCTCCGGCGAGGTGCGGCGTGCTGCCGGTGGCCGGCGACCCGAAGTTCAACTGGCCGGGCCTTTGCTTCGCGTACGCGATCAACTCCTTCACCGAACGCACCGGCAGCGACGGATGGACCACGAGGACGTTGCCCGAGGTTACGAGCAGGGTGACCGGCGCGAGATCCCGCGCCGGATCGAAGCCGAGCTTCGGATACATCACGCGGTTGGTCGCCACCGGCACGCCGCCGACCAGGATCGTGTGGCCGTCGGGGTCGGAGCGCACCACCGCCTCCATGCCGATGTTGGTTCCGGCGCCCGGGCGGTTCTCCACCAGCACGGGCTGGCCGAGCCCCTCGGAGAGCGGCGCCGCGAGCGCGCGCGCCAGGATGTCCACCGTGCCGCCGGCCGCGGCTGGCACGACGAGGCGCAACGGCTTGGAGGGAAACCCCTGGCCGGATGCCAATGTGGAAAAGAGAACCAGGGCGGCGGCGAGGAGCTTGGGCATGGCGCCACTGTATAGAATCGGCGGACGGCATGGGCGATCTGGACATCTACGAGAAGCAGAGCTTCGGCCGGAGCATCGGCTTCGGCCGGCGCAGCGCGCTGCTCATCGTCGACTTCACCGTCGGCTTCAACGATCCCGCGCGCTTCGGCGGCGGCAACATCGACCCGGCGATCCGTCGCACGGCAGAGCTGCTGGCGTTCTTCCGCGGCCGCAAGCTGCCCGTCGCGTTCACGCGCGTGGTGTACGCCGACGACGGCTCGGACGCCGGCGTCCTGGGCCTCAAGGTGCCGAGCCTGCGCATGCTCACGGAGGCGCATCCGGCCGGCCAGATCGTGCCGCAGCTCGAGCCGCGGAAGAACGAGTACGTCGTGAGGAAGCAGCATGCTTCCGCCTTCTTCGGTACCAGCCTCGCGCCGTGGCTCGTGCATCAAGGCGCCGACACGGTCGTCGTCGCGGGCTGCACCACCTCGGGCTGTGTGCGGGCGAGCGTGGTCGACGCCGGTGCGCACAACTTCCGCCCTGTCGTGGCGCGCGATTGCGTCGGCGACCGCGCGCTCGGTCCGCACCAGGCCAGCCTTTTCGACATGGCACAGAAATACGCCGACGTGCTCGACGCCGGCGAGATCATGAAGGAGCTCGCCAAATGACGGATTCGCTCGGCCAGCGCGGCAAGTTCGGCGTTCTGGCGCCTTCCACCAACACCTCGGTGCAGCCCGAATTCGACGCCATGCGGCCGTGGGGCATCACGCATCATCACTCGCGCCTCGTCATTCCCGACAGCAAGGTCAGCGACGATGCGAGCTTCATGGTGATGATGGACCAGATCCGCGGCGCGCTCTTCCCCGCCCTCGAGGCGGTGCTCTCGTGCCATCCCGACTACGTGATCCTCGGCATGTCGGCCGAGACCTTCTGGGACGGCCTCGAAGGGGCGCGCGCCCTGCAGGACAAGCTCGACAAGGTCGCCAAGGTCGGGGTATGCATGGGCTCGGACGCCTGCCAGGCGGCGCTGCGCGCCTACGGCAGCGGCATCAAGCGTCTCGGCGTGATCACGCCCTACATGCCCGTGGGCGACAAGCAGGTGCACCGCTTCTTCACGGAGTGCGGCTTCGAGGTGGTGAACCTGCTGGGGCTGAAGTGCAAGAGCCCGGTCCTGATCGCGCACGAATCGAAGAAGCGGCTGCGCGATGCGATCATCGAGGTCAACCGGGGCAAGGTGGACGCCATCGTGCAGGTCGGCACCAACCTCGCCATGGCGGAGGTCGCGGCGATGGCCGAGTTCTGGCTCGACAAGCCGGTGATCGCCATCAACACCGCCACGTACTGGTACGGATTGCGCCAGTACGGGATCAAGGACAAGGTGCACGGCTGGGGCTCACTGCTGGCCGAGCATTGAGCAAGGTGCTGATCGCCGGTGCGGGCCCCGTCGGCCTCACGGCCGCGTACATGCTCGCGCGCGCCGGCATGGAGGTGACCGTCCTCGAGCGCGAAGCCGGGCTCGCGCAGGACCTGCGCGCCTCCACCTGGCATCCACCCACGCTCGACATCATGGAGGAGCTCGGCTTCGTCGGCGACATCCTGCGCGACGGCCTGATCGCGCGCACTTTCCAGCATCGCGACCGCAGGACCGGTGCGATCGCCGAGTTCGACCTCGGGCTCCTCAAGGACGAGACGCAGCATCCGTACCGCGTCCAGTACGAGCAGTTCAAGTACACCCGGCTCGTGCACGATCGGCTCCATGGCGTCGAAGTGCAGTTCAATACTCCGGTTGCGGCGGTGCAACAGGATGCGAGCGGCGTAACGGTCAACGGCACGCATCGCGGCGATTACCTGATCGGCGCCGACGGCGCCGGCAGCGCGGTGCGCCGCGCGATCGGCGTCGAGTTCGAGGGCATGACGTTCCCGGAGCGCTTCTTCGTCCTCAGCACGCCTTTCCCCTTCGAGGAGCATCTGCCGCGCCTTTCGCTGGTGAACTACATAGCGGACACCGAGCAGTGGTGCGTGCTCCTCAAGGTGCCGGGCTTGTGGCGCTGCCTCTTCCCCACGCAGCAGGAGTCCGACGAGGAGATCCTCGGCTCGGCCGAGCGGCTGCTGCAGGGCATCGAGCGCAAGAGCTCGCCCTACGAGGTCATCCACCGCACGCTCTATCGCGTGCACCAGCGAGTGGCCACGCGGTACCGCGTCGGGCGCGTCTTTCTTGCCGGCGACGCCGCGCACATCAACAATCCGCTCGGCGGCATGGGGATGAACGGCGGGCTGCACGACGCCTGGGCGCTGTGCCGCAAGCTGATAGCCGGCGGCGACCTGGACCGCTACGAGGCCGAGAGGCGGCCGGTGGCGATCGATTACATTAACGCCAACACCGCCCGCAACCGCAAGCTGATGGCCGAGCGCGATCCGCTCGCGCGGCAGCGCGCGCAGGAAGAGATGTGCCGGATCGCGGCCGACCCGGCGGCGGCGAAGGCATTCCTGCTGAAAAGCTCGATGATCGAAACCCTGAGGAGAGCGGCATGAGATTCCTGGTCTTTCTGCTGATGTGCGGGGCGGCGCCCGCTTTCGCCCAGGTGGTCGGCCTGGGCACCACGCAGGTCGGCGCGACGTTCCAGCTCGCCACGGGCATCGCCAAGGTGGTCTCGGACAAGGGCGGCGTGCAGCTGCGCACGCAGCCGATGGCGGGCGCGGCGCAGTACGCGCCGCTCGTCAACGCGGGCGACATCGAGTTCGGCATCTCCAACGCGCCCGAGCTGAACTACCTTGTCGCCGGCAAGGTGATCGTCGAGGGCCGCCGCAACCCCGAGCTGCGGATGGTGGCGCGGCTCGTGCCCTGGTACAACGGCTTCGTCGTCAAGGCCGACAGCGCGATCCGCTCCCTGAAGGACCTGAAGGGGCAGCCGGTGCCTTCCGGCTTCACCGGCAACCCGCTCGGGCGGGTGCTCGTGGAAGGCTACCTCGCCAACGCCGGCCTGCGCCTCGAGGACGTGCGGCAGGTGCCGGTGCCTTCTTTCCCGCGCATGTTCGATGCGTTCAAGCAGCAACAGACCGTGACCAGCATCGCGACCATCGGCCAGTCGCAGCTCAAGGAATGGGAAGTCTCGCTGGGCGGCGTGCGCTTCCTTCCCTTCGACGACTCGCCTGCCGCGATCGCGGCGCTGCAAAAGCACGTGCCCTTCAGCTACGTGCAGGAAGTGCAGCCCGGGCCGACCGGCGTGCCGGCGGCCACCAAGCTGCTCGTCTACGACTACACGTTATGGGCGAACAGCCGCGTCGATGCGCAAATCGTCGCCAAGGTGGTGCAGGCGCTCCATGACAACGCCGCGGCGCTGAAGAGCACGAGTCCGCTCTGGAAGGAGTTCGATCCGGCGAAGATGGGCAAGCCGCTGGGCGTGCCCTATCACCCGGGCGCGATACGCTTCTACCAATCGAAGGGGATCTGGCCGGCCGGAAGCTAGCGCGATGCTCAAGGCGCGCGCCGGCGACGTCGCCGCGTTCCTGGTCATCGCCGGGGCGGTGTTCTGGGGGCTCGACCTGCCGACCCGTCTCGGCCTGCTCGTCTACACGGAGCAGTACCTCGCAGCGGCGCTCGCGCTCGCGCTGTTCATGGCCTACCTGCGACCGGAGAAGCTGCGCGCGCTCGACGCCGCCCTCGCGCTCGCCGGGCTCGCCGCCGGTGCCTGGCTCGCGGTCCGCTACCCGGTGCTGCAGGCCGACGTGCTCTCGCACACCGTCGAGGCGCTCGTGCTGTCGACCGTCCTGCTCGTGCTCGTCGTCGACTGCTGCCGCCGCACCGTCGGGCTGCCGCTCGCCGCGGTCTTCGGCTTCTTCTTCGTCTATGCGCTGGTCGGCCACCTCGCGCCCGGCGCGCTGCAGACGAAGAAAGTCGGCCTCGAGCGGCTGCTTCCCTACCTCGCGCTCGACACCTCGAGCATGCTCGGCGCGGCGCTCATCATCGCCGGCTCGACGGTGATCCTGTTCATGCTGTTCGGCCGGCTGCTCCAGGCCTGCGGCGGCGCGCAGTTCTTCAACGACGTGTCGATGTCGCTCTTCGGCCGCTACCGCGGCGGCCCGGGCAAGGTCGAGGTCTGCGCCTCGGCGCTCTTCGGCACGATCTCGGGGAGCGCGGTGGCGAACACCATGTCGACCGGCATCATCACCATCCCGAACATGAAGCGCTTCGGCTACCCGGCGACCATGGCGGGCGCCATCGAGGCCGTCTCCTCGACCGGCGGGCAGATCATGCCGCCGGTGATGGGCGCCGCGGCGTTCCTCATGGCCGATACGCTGCAGGTGCGCTACGCGGTGGTGGCGATCGCCGCCATCGTGCCCGCCGCGCTCTACTACTTCTCGGTCTTCCTGCAGGTGGACCACGAGGCGGCGCGGCGCGGGATCGGCGGGCTCGACCCGGCCACGCTGCCGCGCTTCCGCGACGTGCTGCGCGGCGGCTGGTCGTTCCTCGTGCCCTTCGCGGTGATGTTCTGGTGCATGCTCGGCCTCAACCTCGAGGCCGAGCCGTCCGTGCTGATCGGCGCGGTCTCGCTCGTGCCCTTCGCCGCGTGGCAGGGCTACGCCGGGGCGCGCCTCACCTGGCGCAGCGCCCTGCACGCCGTGATCATGACCGGGCGCGAATCGGTCGACATCATCGTCCTGTGCGCGGTCGCCGGCTGCGTGATCGGCCTTCTCAACATCACCGGCCTGGCGCTCGGCCTTTCGCTCTCCCTGGTGCGCATCGGCGAGCACAGCCTGCCGGCGCTGCTCGTCGTCGTGGCCTTCATCTCGGTGATCCTCGGCATGGGCCTGCCGACCACCGGCGTCTACCTCCTGGTCGCGGTGCTCGCCGCGCCGGCGCTGGTCAAGCTCGGCGTGCAGCCGCTCGCCGCGCACATGTTCGTGTTCTTCTACGGCTGCCTGTCCATGATCACGCCTCCGGTTGCCATGGCGGCCTATGCCGCCGCGCACATCGCGCAAGCGAGCCCGATGCGCGTCGGCTGGACGGCGTGCCGGCTCGGCTGGCCGGCGTTCGTGCTGCCGTTCCTGTTCGTCGCTTCGCCGACGCTTCTGCTCGCCGGAACGTCGTTCGACGTCACCGCCTCGGTCGCCACGGCCGTCGCCGGCGTATGGCTGGTCTGCGCGGCCATCGGCGGCTTCTTCCTGGGCGAGCTCCCGGCGGCGAAGCGCGCCGCTTTCGGCCTCTGCGGCGCGTTGCTCCTCATCCCGACCGACGCGTTCCCTGGCGCGGGCGTCGTCAACCTCGCGGCGGCCGCGCTCGCCGCCGCGCTGATCATCGTGGAGGTACGCAAGCGTGAGCCAAGAGAAGCGGCAAAAGCTCGCGGCGCGGCTCAGGAAGCCTGAGCTCCTCGCCGCGCCCGGCGTCTTCGAGCTCATCTCGGCCAAGATCGCCGACCGCATGGGCTTCGAGTGCCTCTACGTCACGGGCTACGGCCTGGTCGCGTCCTACCTGGGCCTGCCGGACGCCGGGCTCGCCACGTACACCGACATGGTCGGGCGCGTCGCGCAGATCGCCGCGATGACGCAGACGCCGCTGATCGCCGACGCCGACACCGGTTACGGCGGGCTGCTCAACGTGCAGCACACCGTGCGCGGCTACGAGGCAGCCGGCGCGTGCGGCATCCAGCTCGAGGACCAGGAGTTCCCCAAGAAATGCGGCCACATGCTCGGCCGGCGGGTCATCCCGGCCGAGGACATGGCGGCCAAGGTGCGGGTCGCCGTCGAGAGCCGGAGCGACCCCAGCTTCCTCGTCGTCGCGCGCACCGACGCGCGCACCACGCTCGGCCTGGACGAGGCGCTGCGCCGCGCCGAGCGCTACCTCGCGGCGGGCGCCGACGTGCTGTTCGTCGAGTCGCCCGAGTCGCCCGAGGAGATGCGCAGGATCGGCGAGACTTTCAAAGGCGTGCCGCTTCTCGCCAACATGGTGCAGGGCGGACGCACGCCGCTCCTTTCCTCCGGGGAGCTCCAGTCCCTCGGCTACCGCATCGCCATCTACCCGGCGCTCGGCTTCCTGGCGATGGGCGCGGCGCTGGAGACCGCCTATGCCGAGCTGAAGGAGAAGAAGCCGGCGTCCGTGCGCCTGTACGACTTCAACGCGTTCAGCGCGTTGATGGGCTTCGGCTGGGTGAGCGAGTTCGATCGGCGCTACCGCGATGGCGGCTAGCCTCGCCCTGATCGTACCGACGACCAACACGGTCAACGAGAGGGAATGGCAGCGCATGGCATTGCCCGGCATGCGCTTCCCGCTCGCGCGCATGGCACTGCACGCGCACGCCGACGAAGCCCTTTACCGGGACCTGCGCGCGGCGATCGCCGAGCTCGCGCTCCAGTCCCCGGACGCCATCGCCTACGCGTGCACCGCCGGCTCGATGGTGCAGCCGCTCGACTCCCTCGCCGGGTTCATCGAGAAAGCCTCGGGCATCAAGGGCGTCGCGACGGCGCCCGCGCTCGTGCATGCCTGCCGGGCGCTGGGCGCGACCCGCATCGCGCTCGCTACGCCGTACCACGACGAGCTGAACCGCCACGAGCAGGTTTTCTTCGAGCAAAACGGCATCCGCGTGCTCGGCATCCGTGGGCTCGGCATCGGCGCCGGCGGAGCGCACGAATACGTGCGGATAGCGCAAGTGCCGAAGGAAACGATCCACGCGCATTGCCTCGCCGCCGACGTCGCGGACGCGCAGGCGCTGGTCGTGAGCTGCACCGACTTTCCGACGCTCGACGCGATCGCTCGCCTCGAGGCGGCGCTCGGCAAGCCGGTCATCTCCTCCAACACCGCCACCTTCTGGCAGGCGCTGCGCGTCGCCGGCATCGGCGCGCCGATCCGCGGCTTCGGCCGCCTCCTCGAGGCCGCCCGATGACCATCCGCAGCGGACTGGTCGAGGCGATCGGCAACACGCCCCTCATCCGGCTGCGCGGCCCTTCGGAGCTCACCGGCTGCGAGATCCTCGGCAAGGCGGAATTCCTCAACCCGGGCGGGTCGGTGAAGGACCGCGCCGGCCTCTATCTCATCCTCGATGGCGAGGCGCGCGGCCTGCTCGCGCCCGGCGGGCTGATCGTCGAGGGAACGGCGGGCAACACCGGCATCGGTCTCGCGCTCGTCGGCAACGCGCGCGGCTATCGCACGCTGATCGTCATTCCGGAGACGCAGAGCCGGGAAAAGAAGGAGATGCTGCGCCTCTGCGGGGCGGAGCTCATGGAAGTGCCCGCCGTGCCCTACAAGGATCCGAACAACTACGTGCACGTCTCCGAGCGGGTCGCCAAGGAGCGCGGCGCGTTCTGGGCGAACCAGTGGGACAACACGGCCAACGCCGACGGCCACTATCGCAGCACCGGCCCCGAGATCTGGGCGCAGACCGGCGGCAAAGTCGACGGATTCACTTGCGCGATCGGCACCGGCGGAACCCTCGCGGGGGTCAGTCGCTATCTGAAGGAGCAGAACGACAAAATCAGGACCGCGGTCGCGGACCCGATGGGCGCCGCGATGTACAGCTGGTTCAAGCAGGGCGAGCTGAAATCCGAAGGCTCGTCGATCACCGAGGGCATCGGCCAGGGCCGGGTGACGAAGAACGTGGCGCAGGCGCGGGTGGACGACGCCTACCGGATCCCCGACAGCGAGGCGCTGCCGGTGATCTTCGACCTGGTGCGCAAGGAGGGCCTGGTGCTCGGCGGCTCGAGCGGCGTCAACGTCGCCGCCGCCATTCGCCTCGCGCGCGACCTCGGCCCCGGGCATACCGTCGTGACGATCCTCGCCGACTCCGGAACGCGCTACCAATCCAAGCTCTTCAACCCGACGTTCCTGAAGAGCAAAGGCTTGCCGGCCCCCGACTGGGTCTAAGCGCCTTCGACGATCACCATGTGGAAGTCCGCGGCGCCCAGGCGGTGCTTGCGCGCCTCCTGGTACTCCGGCGAGTTGTAGAACTTGCGCGCGGTTTCCACGTCCGGGAATTCGCTCACCACGATGCGCTCGAACGGGATGTCGCCTTCCAGGGCGTGCTTCTTGCCGCCGCGCACCAGGAAGCGGCTGCCGTGCTTGGCGTTCGCCGGGCCGGCACGCTTCGCGTACTCCTGGTACTTCTGCGGATCCTTGATGTTGACCATGGCGATGATATAAGCGGGCATCGGCTTCTCCTCCAGGAAAGGGACAATGGATCTCGGCTTGAAGGGTAAATCAGTTCTCGTCACCGGCGGCTCGAAAGGCATCGGCCTCGCCTGCGCGCAGGCTTTCGTCGCCGAAGGCTGCCGCGTGCACATCGCCGCTCGCGACCGCGACCGGCTTTCCCAGGCCGCCCGCAGCTTGGGTGGCGAGGTCAAGACCCACAGTGTCGACCTCCGCGACGGCGCGGCCCTGCGCCGCCTCGCCGAGGAATGCGGCGACGTCGACGTCCTCGTGAACAACGCCGGCGACATCCCGGGCGGCACGCTCGAGACGGTCGACGAGGCCAAGTGGCGCCACGCCTGGGAGCTCAAGGTATTCGGCTTCATCAACCTAACGCGCGAGCTGTACGGCCGCATGAAGGCGCGCAAGTCCGGCGTCATCGTCAATGTCATCGGCATGGCGGGCGAGACGCATCCGTTCGAGTACATCTGCGGCGCGGTCGGCAACGCCGGCCTCGCCGCCTTCACCAAGGCCATGGGCAAGGGCTCGCGCGAGCACGGCGTGCGCGTCGTCGGCGTGCACCCGCCCGCGACGCGCACCGACCGCATCGAGACGCTGATGCGCGCCTCCGCCAAGGCGAAGTTCGGCGACGAGAGCCGCTACAAGGAGCTGATGGGCAGCATGATCGAGCCCTCGCAGGTCGGCGATACGGTGTGCTTCCTCGCCTCGCCGCGCGCCGGGCAGCTTTCCGGCGTGGTGCTGAACCTCGGCGCCTAGTGCTTGGGAGGGGGGCGTTTCTCGAGGAAAGCGTCCATCCCCTGCCGGCCTTCCTCGTGGGCGAAGCTCGCCGAGATGGCGCACGAGGCGAGCTCGTAGGCCTTGGCCGCGCCGAGCTCCATCTGCGCATAGAACGCCCGCTTGCCGGCCGCGACCGTCACCGGCGGCTTTTCAGCGATCTGGCGCGCCAGCTTTTCGGTCTCGCTTTTCAAGTCCTCAGGAGGGACGACCCGGTTGACCAATCCCCATTCCTGCGCCTTGCGCGCGTCGACCAGATCGCCCGTGAGCAGCATCTCCATTGCCCGCTTGCGCGAAAGGTTGCGCCCGACGGCCACGCCGGGGGTCGAGCAGAAGAATCCCCAGGTCACCCCCGGCGTAGTGAACTTCGCCGCCTCGGAGGCGACCGCCAGGTCGCACTGAGCGACGAGCTGGCAGCCCGCCGCCGCGGCCGCGCCCTGCACGCGCGCGATCACCGGCTGCGGCAGCGCGGTAATGGCCTGCATCATCCGGCCGCACTGGGCGAACAGCGCCTCGATCTTCGGCAGCTCCTTCAGCGCGCGGATCTCCTTGATGTCGTGGCCTGCGCAGAACCCCTTCCCCGCCGCGGCGAGGATCACCACCCTGATTTTCGAGCTGGCAATGGAATCGAATGCATCCTGCAGCGCGCGGAGCATGTCGCTCGTGAGCAGGTTCATCTGCGCCGGACGGTTCATCGTCAGGGTGCAGATGCCGTCGCGCTCCTCCCGCAACAGGATCTGCTCTTCGCTTTTCGGAATGGCACTCATGTGTCGATCGCCGTGGCGGACTTCGCCTTTTCGCGCAGCACGAACTTCTGGATCTTGCCGGTCGAGGTCTTGGGCAGCTCGCCGAACACCACGGCGCGCGGCGCCTTGAACCTGGCCAGCTGGCCGCGACAGAACTCGATCAATTCCCTTTCAGCCAGAGCAACCCCGGGCTTCAGCTCCACGAACGCGCAGGGCGTCTCGCCCCATTTCGCGTCCGGCATCGCCACGACCGCCGCGCCGAGCACCGCGGGGTGGCGGTAGAGCACGTCCTCGACCTCGAGCGAGGAAATGTTCTCGCCGCCGGAGATGATGATGTCCTTCGAGCGGTCGCGGATCTTCGCGTAGCCGTCGGGCTGCATCACCGCGAGGTCGCCGGAGTGGAACCAGCCGCCGCGGAAGGCCTCCTCGGTCGCCGGGCGGTTCTTGAGGTAGCCCTTCATCGTGATGTTGCCGCGGAACATGATCTCGCCCATCGTCTCGCCGTCCGCCGGCACCGGGCGCAGGGTCTCGGGGTCCATGACCGACAGGCCCTCCTCGACGTGGTAGCGAACGCCCTGGCGGCCGTTCAGCCGCACCTGCTCGGCGAGCGGCAGCTCGGCCCATTCCGGGTGCTTCGCGCAAACCGTCGCCGGGCCATAGACCTCGGTCAGGCCGTAGACGTGCGTGAGGTTGAAGCCCATCTTCTGCATGCCCTCGATCATGGACGCCGGCGGCGCCGCCGCCGCGACCAGCGCGCTCACCTGGTGGTCGATGCCGCGCTTCATCTCCGCCGGCGCGTTGATCAGCGCCTGGTGCACGATCGGCGCGCCGCAGTAGTGCGTTACCCGGTGCTCCTTGATGAGCTTGAATATCGCGGCCGCGTCGACGCGCCGCAGGCAGATATTGGTCCCGGCGTTGGCCGCCATGGTCCACGGAAAGCACCAGCCGTTGCAGTGGAACATCGGCAGCGTCCACAGGTACACCGAGTGGTGCGGCATGCCCCACACCAAGATGTTGCCCACGCCGTTGAGATAGGCGCCGCGGTGGTGGTAGACCACGCCCTTCGGATTGCCGGTCGTGCCCGACGTGTAGTTGAGCGAGATCGCCTCCCACTCGTCCGCGGGCCAGCGCCAGGCGAAGTCCGGATCGCCTTCGCGCAGCAGCTCTTCGTAGGTCAGCTCGCCAAGCCGCTTGCCACCCGCGAACTCCGGGTCCTCGGCGTCCACGACCGTGATGCTCTTCTTCAGCAGGCGCAGCGCCGGCTCGACGATCGGCGCGAATTCCCGGTCGGTGATCAGCATGCGCGCTTCGCCGTGCTCGAGCATGAAGGCGATCGCTTCGGGATCGAGGCGCGTGTTCAGCGTGTTCAGCACCGCGCCGGTCATCGGCACGCCGAAGTGCGCCTCGTACATCGGCGGGATGTTGGGCAGCATGGCGGCGACCGTATGCCCGAGGCCGATGCCGCGCCGCGCGAGCGCCGAGGCGAGCCGCCGGCAGCGCGCGTAGACCTCGCGCCAGCTCAGGCGCTGCGCGCCGTGGACGACCGCCGGCCGGTCCGGGTAGACGTAAGCCGCCCGTTCGAGGAACGAGAGCGGGGTCAGGGGCGCGTAGTTCGCCGCGTTGCGCGGCAGGTCCTGCTCGAAAATGTTACGCGGAGCGGCGTCCGGCATGGTCCAAGTATAGCGGTCCAGCGATAGACGCTTCACACGGCGCGGGCTGGAATGCCGTCAGGAGGTAATCGATGCGAGAGACGCTCCTCAGCCTGGCCGCTCTGCTCCGCAAGACGCATCTCAACACGCTCGCCATCCTCGCCGCATCGCTGCTCGCCGCGGCCGCCGCGACCGGGATCGCCGCGCCCCCCGCCTGGCTGACGCTCGGCCTGGCGCTCGCCGGCTTCTGGCTCGCCGCGCTCGCCGCCGGGAAGGCGAAGATGGTGGAGTTCACCCCGGAAGTGCTCGGCGGCGACGTCATCCTGCCGCCTTCGCGCGCGAGCGGCGAGGTGCGGATGCTGCTGCCGCTGCAGTTCACCAACTCGGGCTCCGCCGGCGGCGTGGTGGAATGGGTGGCGCTGCGCCTCACCATCGACGGCGACGCCGGCCGCTCGGTGCTGCTGTCGCCGGTCGCCGAGGTGGACATGCAGCGCTTCATCCGCGCCAAGCGCCGGCTCGAGCCCGACAATACGCTCGACCCGTTCATCGCCTTCAGCCTGGAGGGCAAGCGCTCGGTGACCAAGTTCGTGCTGTTCGACCTGGCCGAGAAGGGGCGCACCGCTCCCCTGCACCTCGCGCCCGGGCGCTACGGCTTCGAGCTGTTCGTCAAGTCGAGCGCCACGCGCCAGCCCAAGCTCGAGCGCACCTTCGAGCACGCGCTCGACGCGAAGCAGATCGACGAGGTGCGCAACGACAACACCGTCTACCTGATCAACTACCAGATCACCCTGCCGAGCGCCCGGCGCGAGATCGGCGGCGGCGAATGGCTGCCGCGCGCCGCACGGTTTTCGAACTAAGCAAGCGCCGAAGACGTCGTCCCCGCGAAGGCGGGGACCCCGCTTTCTTTTTGAAATACATCGGTTCCCGCTTTCGCGGGAACGACGTTTTTCGCCCTTCAGGGTCCTAATTCGCCACGAGCTTTCGCCACAGCGCAGGACCTTTGGCCTCCTTCTCCATGGCGTCGAGGTAGCGCTCGTGGAGGGCCAGCTCCTCGGGAGCGGCGGGCACGACGATCAGGTTTGAGGCGTCGACCTGCATCGCGGCCAGCGCGGCTGCCGCCGCCGCGGGCGTCTCGAGCTCCATGACCAGGCTTTCCTGGCCGCGGGTCATCGCGAGATAGCACTCGGCAAGCAGCCGCGCGTCGAGCAGCGCGCCGTGGAGCTGCCGGTGCGCGTTGCCCACGAAATACCGCTCGCACAGCGCGTCGAGCGAGTTCCTCTTGCCGGGATGGAGCTCGCGCGCGAAGGCCAGCGTGTCGGTCACCGTCACGCCGTAGTCGAGCAGGCGGCCAAGGCCGGCGCGCGACAGCTCAAGGTCGAGGAACTCGACGTCGAAGTCGGCGTTGTGGATGAGCAGCTCCGCGCCCGCGACGAAGTCGAGGAACTCGCGCGCCACCTCCGCGAACTTCGGCTTGGCGGCCAGGTCCTCGCGCGTCAGGCCATGCACGCGCGTGGCGCCGAGGTCCACGTCGCGCTCCGGGTTGAGGTAGCAGTGGAACTGCCGCTCGCCGATGCGCCGCGACAGGATCTCGATGCAGCCGATTTCGATGATGCGGTCGCCGAGCTTGGGGTTTAGGCCGGTGGTCTCGGTGTCAAGGACGACCTGACGCGTCATTGTTGTTGTCCCCTCCAGGGATGCCCTTATTGGCGAGCTCGTCGGCCCGCTCGTTCTCCGGGTGGCCGGCGTGGCCGCGCACCCAGTGCCACTCTACCTCATGTCGCGCCGCCAGTTCGTCGAGGCTGCGCCAGAGGTCGGCGTTCTTCACCGGCTTGCGCTCGGCGGTGCGCCAGCCGTTGCGCTTCCACTGGCGGATCCAGGCGGAGATGCCCTTCTGCACGTACTGCGAGTCGGTGTAGATGCGCACGCGGCTCGGTCGCTTCAGCGCCTCCAGCGCGCGGATCACCGCCATCAGCTCCATGCGGTTGTTGGTGGTCGCCGCCTCGCCGCCCCAGAGCTCCTTCTCGGCGCTGCGGCTCGCGCTCTTGAGGCGCAGGATCGCCCCCCAGCCGCCCGGCCCGGGGTTGCCGCGGCAGGCGCCATCGCTGTAGATCTCGACGATGTCATCGCTCATGGTTCTTGTGGCTGCGATTGGTCACCGGTGAGAGCGCCCGGCGCCGCGCGCGCTCCTGGCGCCAGGCGGGGGTCACCAGCCGCAGGCCCGCCACGCGCTTCACGGCGCGCACCACGTAGACGCCGCCGAGCACCGGCCACCAGCGCGCGCCCGCCTGGTCCATGAAGGCGAAGCGATCGAGCCATTTCCTGCGGCTGAAAGGCGGCACGTAGCAGCCGAACTTGCCGCCGTTCAGCTCGAAGCCGAGCACGCGCAGCCAGTCGCGCAGGCGCAGCAGGCCGATGAAGTGCGCGTTCCAGGGCGCGGCGCTCCTGGCCATGAACGGCACCAGCTGGCGCAGCCGCCAGAGCGACGCGGTGTTGAATCCCGAGATCACCACGTGCCCCTCCGGCCGCAGCACGCGCTCCGCCTCGCGCAGCACCTCGTGAGGATTGGCGTGGAATTCGAGCACGTGCGGCAGCGCGAGCAGGTCGACGCTCTGCGATTCGAGCGGCAGCTGCAGCGGATCGGCGGCGACCGCGGCGCCGGGCTCCAGCGCCAGGCTGAAGCGGAACTGGATGCGGTTCTGTCGCAGGAAGTCGACCTCCGGTAGTCCGATCTGCACGGCACGGTAACCGAAGACGTCATCAACGGCGCTGTCAAACTGGGCGAGCTCCCAGCCGAGCACGTAGGCGCCCTGGGCCGTGCCCAGCCAGCCGGAGAGCGAGGAGCGCTCGCCGTTATACTTTTGCGATCCGTTCTGCACGAAGGATTGCCGCACGATGCTCGCCGAAGTCGGTTATCAAGTCGCCGCGCTCAGGGCTTTCAAGGACAACTACGTCTGGACCCTGCGCAACGCGCGCCATGCCGCGGTCGTCGATCCGGGCGACGCGCAGCCGGTGCTGGATTATCTCGCGAGCGAGAGGCTCGTGCTCGCCGCGATCCTCGCCACGCATCATCACCCCGACCATGTCGGCGGCATCGCCCGGCTGCTGCAGCAGTTTCGCGTGCCCGTGTACGGGCCGCGCGGCGAGCCGATCGCCACGCTCACGCGTCCGGTCGGCGAAGGCGACACGGTGGAGGTCCCGGAGCTCGGCGCCCGCTTCTCGGTGCTCGACATTCCCGGTCATACCCGCGCGCACATCGCCTACTACGGCGGCGGCGCGCTCTTCTGCGGCGATACGCTCTTCGCCTGCGGCTGCGGCCGGGTGTTCGAAGGCACCGCCGAGCAGATGTACGCGTCGCTGGAAAAGCTGCGCGCCCTGCCCGACGAGACGAAGGTTTACTGCGGGCACGAATACACGCTCGCCAACATCGGCTTCGCCAAGTCGGTCGAGCCGGAAAACACGGCGCTCGAGCGGCGCGAAGAGCGCGACCGGCGGCTGCGCGAAGCCGGCCGGCCCACGGTACCCTCGACGCTGGGTGACGAAAAGGCGACCAATCCCTTCCTGCGCTGCCGCGAGCCGGCGGTGATCGAGTCGGCGAACAAGTACCTCGGCGCGCGGGTCGCCGACCCGGTGCGCGTCTTTGCGGCGATCCGCGAATGGAAGAACCGCTCCTGAGACGCGCGCGCATCCTGGCGCTCGCGGGCGCGGCGGCGCTGCTGCATGCGTGCGCGTCGGCGCCGCCCGCGCAGGCGCCCGAGCCGCCCCCGCCGCCTCCGGCACCGGCTTTATCGGATGAGAGTCCGGCAAAGCCCGCGCCCACGGCGATCGTGCAGCCGGCGCCGCAGCCGGGTCCGATCGACGTGCTGAAGCTGCCGCCCTTCGAAGGCAAGCGCGCGGTGGTGCCCGCGAGCCCGGTCGCCAAGGTGGACCGCACGGGGCCCGCCGTGCAGGACCTGTGGCAGCGGCTGCGCAAGGGCTTCGCGATGCCCGACCTCGAGAACAAGTACGTCGAGCGGCAGACGCGCTACTACGCGAGCCACCCGGAGTACCTGCAGCGCATCTTCGACCGCGGCCGCCTCTACCTCTATCACATCGTCGGCGAGATCGAGCGGCGCGGCCTGCCGACCGAGCTCGCGCTGCTGCCGATGGTCGAGAGCGCGTTCAACCCGATGGCCTACTCGCGCGCCCACGCGAGCGGCCTGTGGCAGTTCATCCCCGGCACCGGCAAGCGCTTCGAGCTGGAGCAGAACTGGTGGTACGACGAGCGCCGCGACATCGTCGACTCGACGAGCGCCGCGCTCGACTACCTGACCAAGCTGCACGAGATGTACGGCGACTGGCACCTCGCGCTCGCCTCCTACAACTGGGGCGAGAACGCCGTGGCGCGCGCGATCGCGCGCAACCGCAAGGCGAAGAAGCCGACCGACTACTCGCACCTGCGCATGCCGCGCGAGACGCGCTACTACGTACCGAAGCTGCAGGCGCTGAAGAACATCCTGCGCGATCCCGGGCGCTACGGCGTGACGCTCGAGCCGATCCCGAACGAGCCGTACTTCGTCACGCTCGCCGAGACGCCCGACATGGACCTGCAGCTCGCGGCGCAGCTCGCCGAGATGCCGATCGAGGAGTTCGTCGCGCTCAATCCGGGCTTCAAGCGCCCGCTGATCCGCTCCTCCGCCGAGCCGCGCCTCGTGCTGCCGGCGGAGAAGGTGCAGGTGTTCTACGACAACCTCGAGAAGTACGACGGCAAGTCGCTCGTCTCGTGGAAGGTCTACCACCCGGCGCACGGCGAGACCTTCGGCAAGCTGGCGAAGAAGTTCGGCGTGACGATCGCCGAGCTGAAGAAGGTGAACGGCGTCGCCGCGCGCTCCTGGCGCCTGCCGCCGGTGCTGGTCGTGCCGACGCGCGCCGAGGCGCGCGAAGCCGCCAAGCTGCCGGTGATGTACCGGCCGCCGATTCCGGTCCAGGGCACGCTCGGCCTCGTCCATCGGGTGAAGCGCGGCGAGACCTTGAGCAGCATCGCGCGCCGCTATCACGTCACGGTGACGGCGCTCAAGCGCTGGAATCAGCTCGGCAAGGTCCTGCATCCGGGCCAGAAGATCTACTTGAGGAAGCAGGTGCTCTAGCGAGCACGAGCCGCCGTCCTGTGCGACTATCCGGCGGCTTGCAAATGACCCGATTCGCCAACGCGCCGGTCGCCTTTCTGCTCGTGCTGCTCGGCGCCTGCGCCTCGCAGCCCCGGGAGCCGTCGTCACCGCCCGACAGCGCCGCGCAGGCTGCCGCCGTCGCCGAAAACAAAGCCGCGTCGCCGCCCGCGCCCGTTCCTTCCCTGGCGAGCGCGCTGGATGCCGCGCGCCTGCCGCCCTTCGATGGACTGTCGACCGTGCTTGCGCAGCCGCCGGCCGTCAAGACGATCGACCGCACGGTGCCGCCCGCCGATCTCTGGCAGCGGGTTCGCCAGGGCTTCGCGGTGCCGGACATCGACGGGCCGCTGGTGCGCGAGAAGATGGCCTACTACGCCGCCCGGCCGGACTACCTGCAGCGGGTGTTCGACCGCAGCCGCCTTTACCTCTTCCATATCGTGGAGGAGCTGGAGAAGCGCGGCATGCCGACCGAGCTCGCGCTGCTGCCGATGGTCGAGAGCGCGTTCAACCCGATGGCGTACTCGCGCGCGCATGCCTCCGGGCTGTGGCAGTTCATCCCCGGCACGGGCAGGCGATGGGAGCTGGAGCAGAACTGGTGGTACGACGGCCGACGCGACATCGTCGACTCGACCAATGCCGCGCTCGACTACCTCGCGTACCTGTACGAGATGTACGGCGACTGGCAGCTGGCCCTCGCGTCCTACAACTGGGGCGAAGGCGCGGTGGCGCGGGCCATCGCGAAGAACCGGGCCGCGGGCAAGCCGACCGACTTCGCGCACCTGTCGATGCCGATGGAGACCCGGCACTACCTGCCCAAGCTGCAGGCGCTGAAGAACATCATCCTCAACCCCGAGCCGCTCGGCATCGCGCTCGAGCCGATTCCCAACCAGGCCTACTTCGCCACCTATACCAGGCTGCGCGACATCGACGTGCAGCTCGCCGCCAAGCTCGCCGAGATGCCGGTCGACGAGTTCGTCGCCCTCAATCCCGGCTTCAGCCGGCCGCTCATCCGCGCCTCGGTCACGCCGCGCATCGTCCTGCCCGCCGACAAGATCGACGTCTTCCACGAGAACCTGGAGAAGCTCGACGAGCAGTCGCTCGTCTCGTGGAAGAGCTATACGCCGCGGCGCGGCGAGAGCTTCGAGTCGATCGCCAAGAAGTACGGCATGAGCGTCGGCCAGCTCAAGGAAGTGAACGGCATCGCGCCGCGCAACCGCGCCGTGCCGCGCCTGATGGTCGTGCCGGTGAGCAGCCACGCCGCCGAGGGCATGGAGAAGCTGCCGATCATGTATGCGCCGCCGATCCCGGTCACCTACCGGCGCATCTACCACACCGTCCAGCCGGGAGAAACCCTCGCCTCCATCGGCCGGCGGGTCGGCATCTCGCTGGAAGACATGAAGCGCCTCAATCCGCAGGGCGCCGTGGTCGGCCAGCGCGTGTTCATGGAAGTGCGCGCGACCGCGAAGCGCAAGTCGCACAGGACGGCTAGTCGATAGTCGGCACGGCCGAGAGCAGCTCCCGCGTATAGGCGTGCTTCGGCCGCCGCAGCACCTCGTCCACCGTCCCGTGCTCGACGATCTTTCCCTGATACATCACCGCCACCTCGTGCGCGAGGTAGTCGACCACCGCGATGTTGTGGGTGATGAAGAGATAGGTGATGCCACGGCTCCTCTGCAGCGAGCGCAGGAGGTTGAGGATCTGCGCCTGCACCGAGACGTCGAGCGCGCTGGTGGGCTCGTCGCAGACGATGAGCTTGGGCTCGACCGCCAGGGCGCGCGCGATGGCGATGCGCTGGCGTTGTCCGCCGGAGAATTCGTGGGGATAGCGCGATAGCGCCTCGGGCGGCAGGCCGACTTCGCCCAGCAGGTCGAGCAGGCGGCGAAGCCGCTCGGCGTCGTGGTGCAGCACGCCGAGGCTGCGCATGCCTTCGAGCAGGATCTCGGAAATGCGCAGCCTTGGGTTGAGCGAGGCGTACGGGTCCTGGAAGATGATCTGGAGATCGGCGCGCCTCGCCCGCATCTGCGCGCGCGTGAGCGAGGTGAGCTCCTCGCCCCCGTAGGTCACGCTTCCCGAAGTCGGCTCGATCAGCCTGAGGAGCGCCTTACCCGTCGTGGTCTTGCCCGAACCCGATTCGCCCACCAGGGCCAGCGTGCGGCCCTGGCGCAGGGCGAACGAGACGCCGTCGACCGCCTTCACCGCGCCGACGGTGCGGCGCAGGATGCCGGCGCGGATCGGGAAATGCACCTCGAGGTCCTTCACCTCGAGGAGCACCGGCCGCTCTTCCTTGCGCGGCACGAGGAGCGTCGGCTCGCCGGCGAGCGCGGCTCGCGGCTCTGCCGGCCCGGCTTCGCGAAGATGGCAGCGCGCCAGGTGCCGGGGCAGCGGCTCGAGCAGCGCCGGCGCCTCGATCCGGCAGCGGTCGAAGACGAACGCGCAGCGCTCGGCGAAGCGGCAGCGCTGGAAGGGCTGCGTGAGCGCGGGCACCTGGCCGGGGATCACGGCGAGCTCTCCCGCGCGCCGCTGCGGCGAAGGCAGCGCCGCGAAGAGCTTCTGCGAGTACGGATGCTGCGGCGCGCGGAAGAACGCTTCCTTCTCCGCCAGCTCGACGATCTCGCCGGCGTACATCACCGCCACGCGATCGGCCATCTGCGCCACGATGCCCAGGTCGTGGGTGATGAGGAGCAGCGCCATGCGCCGCTCGGCCTGCAGCTTCTTCAGCAGCTCGAGGATCTGCGCCTGGATGGTGACGTCGAGCGCGGTGGTCGGCTCGTCGGCGATCAGCACCTCGGGCTCGACGGCGAGCGCGGCGGCGATCATGACCCGCTGCTTCTGCCCGCCCGAGAGCTGGAAAGGGTATTCGTGGAAGCGCCCCTCCGGCTCCGGGATGCCCACGGCGCGAAGCAGGTCGATGGCTTTGCCCCTGGGATTTTTTTCCGTGGAATGTCTCTCGATGACTTCGGTGATCTGCCGCCCGACGGTCAGCACCGGATTCAGCGCCGTCGCGGGCTCCTGGAAGATCATCGCCAGGCGCCGGCCGCGCACGGCGCGCATCGCCGCCTCGGGAAGGCCGAGCAGGTCCAGATCGTCGAGCGCGACCTTGCCGCCGGCGATGCGGCCCGCCTCCGGCAGCAGGCGCATGAGCGAGAGCGCGGTCATCGACTTGCCGCAGCCCGACTCGCCCACCAGGGCGAAGCACTCCCCTTCGCGCAGCTCGAAGCTCACGCCGTCGACCGCGCGCACGCGGCCGCGCGCGGTGTCGAGGACGGTGCGCAGCTCGTGGACGATCAGGCTCATGCCGGCACCGTCCCCATCCGCACGCGCGGGTCGAAGCCGTCGCGCACCGCGTCGGCGAACAGGTTGGCGGCGAGCACCAGGAGCAGCATGAAGAAGAAGGCGCTGGCGAGCGACCACCAGACGATCGGGTCGCGGCCCATCTCCAGCCGTGCCGCGTTGATCATCGTGCCGAAGCTGGTGGTCGCCGGATCGACGCCGACGCCCACGTACGAGAGCACCGCCTCGGCGAGCACCAGGCCGGAGAAATCCATGACCAGCGAGATGACCACGATGTGCGCGACGTTGGGCAGGATGTGCCGCACCAGGATGCGGGCATCGGCCACGCCGAAGGCCTGCGCCGCCTGGATGAAGTCGAGCGCCGAGAGCTTGAGCGTCTCGCCGCGCAAGAGCCGCGTCAGGCCGGTCCAGCTCGTCAGGCCGAGGATCAGGCACAGCATGAGCAGGCGGAAGTCGGCGCGGTGCGCCGCCGTCGGGAAGCTTTCGCCGTGCGTGTCGATGTACACCTGCATCATCAGCACCGCGGCGGCGATGAGCAGCACGCCCGGGATCGAGTTGAGCGTGGTGTAGACGTACTGGATCGCGTCGTCGATCCAGCCCTTGAAGTAGCCGGCGACGATGCCGAAGGCGATGCCGAACGGCAGCATGGTGAGCGTCGAGAGCGTGCCGATGACGAGCGCGGTGCGCACCGACTTGAGCGACTGGTAGAACACATCCTGCCCGACCTTGTCCGTGCCGAACACGTGGTAGTCGAACGACAGCACGTACAGCGGCAGCGCGACGGCGAGCACGGCGCAGAGCGTCCACGCTGCCGCGGCCCAGGGGACGTCCGGAAAGCGGCGGGCGGCGCGCGGCAGGGAGCGGAAGACGAGGAAGGACAGCACCCCGGCGATTGCCAGGGCAAGGCCGCCGCGCAGGGTGATGTCCAGCGCGAGGTGGCTTTCATCCTTCAGGTGGCTTCCGCCGTGGGCGAGGCGCGGATAGTCGCGTGCCGTCTCGCCGTCGGGCGTCTCGATCTGCTCCTTCGTATACAGCCGCGTCGCGAAAGGCGCCGAATACGTCTTCTCGCGGTTCGCCCGCAGGTGCGCGACGGCCAGGTCGAGCGCCGACAGCACCTCGTTCGAATAGGCATCGCTGCCGGCTATGCGCGGCCGGAAGTGCAGCGAGTCGACGAGGCCGACGGCGGCGAAGATCGTCAGCACGACCAGCGAGGCGAGCGCCGCCCGGCTCTGCAGCACGCGCCGCCACGGCGCCGCGAGGTGCGCGCGACGCCGGCAGTAGAGGAAGTACCCCAGCCCTCCGGCCACGAGCAGCCAGAGCAGCAGATCGGTGGCGAGCAGGACCGGCATCTACTGGAAACGGATCCTCGGGTCGACCAGCGTGTAGGACAGGTCGGTGAGGAGCAGCCCGAGGATGTAGAGCACCGAGCCGAGGAACACCATGGCGCGCACGACCGCGAAGTCCTGCGCCTGGATCGCGTCGATGGTGTAGCTGCCGAGCCCTGGAATGGCGAAGAACGATTCGGAGATCAGGCTGCCGAGGAAGAGCGACGGGATGACCACCACCACGCCGGTCAGGATGGGGATCATCGCGTTCTTCAGCACGTGGCGGAACATCACGACGCTCTCGGCAAGGCCCTTCGCGCGGGCCGTGCGTACGTAGTCGCGCGAAAGCTCCTCGAGAAAGAGCGTGCGATAGAGCCGCGCCCCCGGGCCGAAGCTCGCGACGATGCCGATCACGACCGGCAGGATCACGAACTTGCCGGCGCTCAGGCCGCCCGCGTAGCCCGAGATGGGCACCAGGTGCCAGAGCTTCGAGGCGATGAACTGCCCGCCGATGATGTAGAACAGCCCCGAGATCGACATCATCGCGACGCACAGCGTCACGCCCCAGAAGTCGAGGTAGGTGGCGCGGAAGAAGGCGAGCAGCATGGCGAACGCTATGTTGACCAGCAGGCCGGCGATGAACACCGGCACGGCGAGCGCCAGGCTCGGCCCCATGCGCGCGCGGATCTCCCGGGCGATGTCGCGCCCGTCTTCCGCCGCACCGAAGTCGAAGGCGAAGAGGCGCAGCGACTTCTCGAAGAAGATGGTCTGCGTCGCCTTGCCGAGCCCCGGCGCCTCGGCGTTCCAGACGAGCGGCTTGTCGTAGCCGTGCTCGGCCTTCCACTTGGCGATCGCCTCCGGCGTGATGCGCTTCACCCCGAGCTGCATGCGCGCCATGTCGTCGGGCGTGTTGACGACGAAGAACAGGGCGAAGGTAATGAGGTTCACCCCGATCAGGATCGGGATGGCGTAGAGCACCCGCCGGACGATGTAGCCCAGCATCTACGCGGGGCGGGCCGCCATGCGCTCGCGGCGGCGATAGGACAGGAAGGCCGGCACGCCGGAGATCACGAGCAGGCCGAGGATCGCGAGCAGCGGCCAGACGATCGGCCGGTTCCATTCGCTGCGCAGCAGCTCGCGCCGCACCGGGTCGAGGCGCACGTACTTGGTCGTGTTGCCCGCGAGCTCGTTCGGCTTGGCGTTGAAAAGCCAGCTGTGCCGCAGCGTGTAGTCCTTCGGATGGAAGCCGAAGATCCACGGCGCGTCGTGCCGCACGAGCTCCACCATGCGGTCGATCAGGCGCTGGCGCTCGGGTCCGTTCGGCAGGCTCTTCATGCGGTCGAACAGCGCGTCGAACTGCGGGTTGGCGTAGTTCGAGCTGTTCGCGCCCGCGCCGTCGGCGCGCGCCTCGCGGCCGTAGAGCAGGAAGAGGAAATTCTCCGGGTCGGGGTAGTCGGCCGACCAGCCGAGGCCGTAGAGCTGCTGCGTGCCCTTGCGGATCTTCTCCTGGAAGCGGTTCCAGTCGGTGTCGCGCACCTCGAGCTGGATGCCGAGCTTGCCGAGCTGGTTGCGCCACCAGTCGAGGCGCGCCTTGTCCCCCGGGCCGGCCGAGGTGGTGTCGAAATACAGCACGAGCGGCGCGCCGGTCCGCGCGTCGCGCCCGTCGGGATATCCGGCTTCGGCCAGCAGCCGCTGCGCGTCGGCGAGCGGCCGCCTCTCCGCGCGGCCGTTGCGCCAGACGTGGGTCACCGGGTTGATGCCCTGCGCGCCGTCGCGGCGGCCGAAGATGCCGGGCGGCAGCGGGCTCGAGGCGACGATGCCGCGGCCGTTGGCGAAGATCGACAGGTACTCCTCCATGTCGACCGCGATGGAGATCGCCTGGCGGAGCTTGCGCGCGCGTTCCGAGGCGCCGCCGACGACCGCATCCTTCATGTTGAAGCCGAAATAGAAGATCGTCGTCGCCACGGCCGTGTCGAGCTGGATGCCTTTGGCGAGCATTTCCGGCGAAGGCTCCGCGCCGCCCTCCACCGAGACGCGCACCGCCTGGTCGAACTGGTCGGAGCCGATGCCCGCGGCGTCGTAGTAGCCCTGCAGGAACTTGTTCCAGTACGGAACGCTCTCCTTCTCGCGCGTGAACACCACGCGGTCGATGAAAGGCAGCGGCTTTCCCGCATCGCGCAGCAGGCCCGCCGCGGCGTCGCCCGGCGCGCCGGAGGACGGATACGCCTCGCCATGGAAGTTCGGGTTGCGCTCGAGCACCATGCGGGCGTTCGGATTGTTCTCGGTGAGCATGTACGGCCCGGTGCCCACCGGCCACCAGTCGAGCGTGAAGTTGCGCTCGGCCATGCCGGGCTGCTGGAAGAAGCGGTCGGCCTCCCATGGCATGGGCGAGAAGAACGGCATCGCCAGCCAGTACGCGAACTGCGGATAGTCGTCCTTCAGCGTGATGCGCAGCGTGTGCTCGTCGACGCGCTGCACGCCTTTGAGAGCATGCGCGCGCAGGTCCAGCCATCCTCCGCGGTCGGCGGCCTTGAGCTCGCGCGCGAGCTCGTCGAGCCCGACGATGTGCTGCGCCATCAGGCCGAAGATCGGCGAATAGAGCCGCGGATGCGCGAGCCGCTTGATCTCGTAGATGTAGTCGTCGGCGACGAGCTCCCGGGTGCCGAGCGTCAGCGCATAGGGGCTCTTCAACGAAGCGATCTTCTCCGCAGGCAGGTCGAGGTTGGAAGCGACGAACGCAGGATGCGGCTGGTAGCGGATGCCGGCACGGATGTGGATCTCGTACACCGTGCCGCCGCCCGGCGCGGGCTTCGCCTTCGGCACCTCGGTCGTCGTCAGCGGCACGAGCTGGTAGGGCCGCTTCAGGTAGTGGTACTGCAGCGGCGGCTCGTAGACCTGGCGAATGAACACCGACTCGTCGGTGGTGTACGACTGCACCGGGTCGAGGTGCTTGGGCCGCTGCACGAACGCGGTATAGAGGATGTTCCTGCCGCGCTCCGAGGCCGGATAAGGATCGTTCCAGACGTCGCCGCACCCCGCCAGAAACACGAGCGCGATCAGGAGGATGCGCACCCGGCAAGTATAATCGCGCGATGCCCATTCTCGCCGGCAAGAAGATCCTCGTCACCGGGCTGCTCAGCAATCGCTCGATCGCCTACGGCATCGCCAAGGTGGCGCGCCGCGAAGGCGCCGCGCTCGCCCTCACCTACCAGAACGACCGCTTCAAGGACCGCGTCGAGGACATGGGTCGCGAGCTCGGCGCCGACATCGCATTGCCGTGCGACGTCACGAACGATGGCGAAATAGAAGACCTGTTCAAAAACCTCAAAAGCCGATGGGACGGCCTCGACGGCCTCGTGCATGCGCTCGCCTTCGCGCCGCGCGAGGCGATCGCCGGCGATTTCCTCGAGGGCCTGTCGCGCGAGGCGTTCCGGCAGGCGCACGACATCTCCTCGTACAGCTTTCCCGCCCTCGCCAAGGCGGCCCTGCCGCTGATGGAGGGAAGGAACGCTTCCGTAGTGACCCTGACCTATCTCGGCGCGCAGCGGGTCGTGCCGAACTACAACACCATGGGGCTCGCCAAGGCCAGCCTGGAAGCGGGCGTGCGGTACATGGCGTCGAGCCTCGGCCCGCGCGGCATCCGCGTGAACGGCATTTCCGCCGGGCCGATCAAGACCCTCGCCGCGGCGGGCATCGGCGGCTTCGGCAAGATCCTCAAGTTCGTCGAGGAGCACGCGCCGCTGCGGCGCAACGTGACCATCGAGGACGTCGGCAACGCCGCCGCATTCCTGCTCTCCGACATGGCGGGCGCGGTGACCGGGGAGATCCTCTACGTCGACGCCGGCTTCAGCCACGTGGTGGCGGGCATAGGGGGAGCAACTTCAGGCGCCGCTACTGCTTCTTCTCCAGGTTCGCCGAGTTGACGGAGATGTCGGCGCTGCCCTTCAGGCTCGCCACGTAGGACTCGTAGTCGGCGGCGCCCAGCATCTGCCCGGTCTGCTCGGCGAGCTGCTTGGCATCGCCCTGCACCGGCGCCTCGCTGACCTTGGAAATCCGGATCAGCAGGTAGCCGTCGTTGGTCGGCAAGCCGACGTACGCGGGCAGCTTCGACACGTCCGCCGCCACCACGCGGCGCAGCGCGTCGGCGGGCAGGCCGGCCGCGTCCCGGCGCGACACCTCGCGCGGCGTGCTCCAGGTCGCCGCGGCTGCGCCCTTGCGCAGCTCCGCGAGCTTCGCCTCGCCTTCCTTGCGCGCCAGCTCGAGCGCCTCGCGGCTGCGCAGCTCCCTCGCGATGTCGTCCTTCACCTCGGCGAGCTCCCGCTGCCTGGCCGGCTGGTGCTCGACGACGCGCGCCGCCACGAGCGTGTTCGGCGCCACCTCGACCGCGTCGGTGTTGCGCTTGTTCTGGATGGCGTCGACAGAGAAGAGCGCGGACAGCAGCTTCGGGTTGTCGAGCGCGCCGAGCTCCTGGCGCCGGCCGCGCTCGATCCAGCCGGTGGTCTGCACCGGCAGCTTGTAGCGCTCGGCCGCGGGGGCGAGGCTGTCGGGCTGCTCGTAGACCGCGTTGCTGAAGTTCTCGGCGGCCTCGGCGAACTTGCGCGCGCCCTTCTGCTGGGCGAGCTCGTCGGCGAGGTCCTTCTTCACTTCCGCGAGCGGGCGCGAGCGTCCCGCCTGCACGCCGGTGACGCGCACCACGTGGAAGCCGAACTCGCTCTGCACCACGCGCACCTCGCCCTGCTTCATCTCGAACACCGCGTCCTCGAAGGGCTTCACCATCATGCCGCGGCCGAACCAGCCGAGGTCGCCGCCCTTCGCCGCGGAGCCCGGGTCCTGCGACGCCTGCTTCGCCAGCTCGGCGAAGCGCGCCGGGCTCTTCTTCACTTCCGCGGCGAGCTTCTCGGCCTGCGCCTTGTCCTTCACCAGGATGTGGCTCGCGCGCCGCTGCTCCTCGACCTTGTACTGCGCGGCGCGCGCATCGTAGGCCGCCTGGATCTCCGCGTCGCTGACCGGCTCCTGCTTGGCCAGCGCCTGCGCCGAGAGCATGACGTATTGCGCGCGCACGCGCTCCGGCGTGCGGAACTCGTCTTTGTGCGCCTCGTAGTACGCCTTGACCTTGGCGTCGTCGATCTTCACCTGGTCGAGGTACGGGCGCGCCAGGATGCGCGCCTGCTCGATCTCGCGCTTCTGCGCCTGGATCGCCGCGAGGCGCGCGGCGAGCGCGTTGGGCACGATCGCCGTCTGCGCCACCGCGCGCGCCAGGCGCGACATCGGCAGCTGGGTCTGCAGCTGCGCCACGTTCTGCGCATCGCTCACGCCGCGCTGCTGCAGGTACGCCGAGTACAGGGCCGGCGAGAACTTGCCGTTCTCCTGGAACTCCGGCGCCTCGGTGATCGCGTCGATCACGGCCTGGCGGCCGATGAAGAGGTGGCGCTTCGCCGCCTCGGCGAACACCACGCGCTGCGCGATCATCTGGTCGAGCACCGCCCGGCGCGCCTCGGGCGTGTCGAGCGCCTCGGGGTCGATCTGGCCGCGGAACATGCGCCGGATGCTCTCCTGCTGCGAGCGCAGCTGCTCGGTGAACTCGCGGCCGGAGATGTCGTAGCCGTTGACGCTCGCCACCGTGTCGCCGCCGCCCGCGTAGCGCGTGTACGACTCGATGCCCCACACGGCGAACGTGAGGGCGATGAGGGTCAGGATGACCTGGGCTAGGCGGCGATGCTTCTGGACGAAATCGAACATCGGATATGGCGGAGCGGACGGGACTCGAACCCGCGACCCCCGGCGTGACAGGCCGGTATTCTAACCAACTGAACTACCGCTCCTTCTCTTGGTGGGTGCTGTAGGGGTCGAACCTACGACATTCGCCTTGTAAGGGCGACGCTCTACCGCTGAGCTAAGCACCCGACAGCACCTGCGAAAGGGGCGCTAGTTTATCGCGTCCTTCAGAGCCTTTCCAGCACGGAACTTCGGCAGCTTCGCGGCCTTGATCTCGACCGCCTCGCCGGTCTTCGGATTGCGCCCGGTGCGCGCGGCGCGCGCGCCGGCATAGAAGGTGCCGAAGCCGACGAGCGTCACTTCCTCGCCCTTGCGCAGGCTGAGCTTCACCGCGTTGACCAGGGCGTCGAGCGAGCGCTCGGCCGCGGACTTGGAGATCTCCGCGGCCTGCGCTATCTGCTCGATGAGGTCCGCCTTGTTAATGAGTGGTCACCGCGCCGGTCTGGTCGTCGGGCTTGGGCGGGATCGGCGCCGACTCGTCGGGCTCGGGCAGCGCCTGGGGCTGGCGCTCGAGCGCCGTCTCGAGCACCTTGTCGATCCACTTCACCGGCACGATCTCGAGCTTGTTCTTGATGTTGTCCGGGATGTCGACCAGGTCCTTCACGTTCTCTTCCGGAATCAGCACCGTCTTGATGCCGCCGCGGTGCGCCGCGAGCAGCTTCTCCTTCAGGCCGCCGATCTGCAGCACTTCGCCGCGCAGCGTGATCTCGCCGGTCATGGCGACATCTGACCTCACCGGGATGCCGGAGAGCACCGAGACCATGGCGGTGACGATGCCGATGCCCGCGCTCGGGCCGTCCTTCGGCGTCGCGCCTTCGGGCAGGTGAATGTGGATGTCGTTCTTCTGGTAGAAGTCTTCCTTCACCCCCAGCCGGCGCGAGCGGGCGCGCACCACCGAGAGCGCCGCCTGAATCGACTCCTGCATCACGTCGCCCAGCTTGCCGGTGGTGATGGTCTTGCCCTTGCCCGGCATGGTGACCGACTCGATGGTCAGCAGCTCGCCGCCGACCTCGGTCCAGGCGAGGCCGGTGACCTGGCCGACCTGGTTCTGCTTCTCCGCCATGCCGAAGGTGTAGCGGCGCACGCCGAGGAACTTGTCCAGGTTCTTGGGCGTGACGGTGATGCGGTGCAGCTTGTCGTCGGCCTTCTTCTCGGTGAGGAGCTGCTTCACCGCCTTGCGGCAGATCTTGGAGATCTCGCGCTCGAGCGCGCGCACGCCGGCCTCGCGGGTGTAGTAGCGCACGATGTCGCGGATCGCCGCCTCGGAAACCGACAGCTCGCCTTCCTGCAGGCCGGTGGCCTTGAGCTGCTTGGGCAGCAGGTAGCGCTGCGCGATGTTCATCTTTTCGTCCTCGGTATAGCCCGAGAGACGGATCACTTCCATGCGGTCGAGCAGCGGCGCCGGGATGTTCAGCGTGTTCGCCGTGGCGACGAACATCACCTCGGACAGGTCGTACTCGACCTCGATGTAGTGGTCGACGAAGGTGTTGTTCTGCTCCGGGTCGAGCACCTCGAGCAGCGCCGACGAGGGATCGCCGCGCCAGTCCGAGCCCATCTTGTCGACCTCGTCGAGCAGGAACAGCGGGTTCTTCACCTGCACCTTCGACATGTTCTGCAGGATCTTGCCCGGCATCGAGCCGATGTAGGTGCGGCGATGACCGCGGATCTCCGCCTCGTCGCGCACGCCGCCGAGCGACATGCGGATGAACTTGCGGTTGGTGGCGCGCGCAATCGACTGGCCGAGCGAGGTCTTGCCGACGCCCGGCGCGCCGACCAGGCACAGGATCGGCGCCTTCATCTTGTCGACGCGCGTCTGCACCGCCAGGTACTCGACGATGCGCTCCTTCACCTTCTCGAGGCCGTAGTGGTCCTTGTCGAGGATCTCCTGCGCCGCCTTGATGTCGCGCGAGATCTTCGACTTCTTCTTCCACGGCAGGTTGACGATGGTCTCGATGTAGTTGCGCACCACCGTCGCCTCGGCCGACATCGGCGACATGAGCTTGAGCTTCTTCAGCTCGCTCTCGGCCTTCTTGCGCGCGTCCTTCGGCATGTGGGCGCGGCGGATCTTCTTCTCCATCTCCTCGAGGTCGGCGCCCTCCTCGCCCTCGCCGAGCTCCTTCTGGATCGCCTTGACCTGCTCGTTGAGGTAGTACTCGCGCTGGCTCTTCTCCATCTGCCGCTTGACGCGGCCGCGGATGCGCTTCTCGACCTGCAGGATGTCGATCTCGGTCTCGAGCTGCGACAGCAGGTGCTCGAGGCGCGTCTTCACGTCGAACATCTCCAGCACCTGCTGCTTCTGCTCGAGCTTGAGCGGCAGGTGCGCGGCGACCGTGTCGGCGAGCCGTCCGGCCTCGTCGATGCCCGAAAGCGAGGTGAGGATCTCGGGCGGGATCTTCTTGTTGAGCTTCACGTACTGGTCGAACGCGGAGAGCAGCGCGCGGCGCATCGCCTCCACTTCCGGCACCGGCGCGTTGTCCGGCGGCACGGGCGCGGCCTCGGCCACCCAGTGCGTGCGCACGTCGACCACGTCGCGGATGTGCGCGCGGGTGCCGCCCTCGACGAGCACCTTCACCGTACCGTCGGGCAGCTTGAGCATCTGCAGGATGTTCGACACGCAGCCGATCGCGTACATGTCCTGCGGTCCCGGATCGTCCTTGGCGGCGGACTTCTGCGCGACCAGCAGGATCGATTTCCCCGCTTCCATCGCGGTTTCCATCGCCTTGATCGACTTGGGGCGCCCCACGAACAGCGGAATCACCATGTGGGGGAACACCACCACGTCCCGCAGCGGCAGCAGCGGGTACTGGACGATGTCGGAGGGGGCGGCGGTGTCGGACATTTAGATCAGCCTCTTCAAGGGGTTGCGGCGCCCCGCTGAGATGCGGGTTCCCCGTGGAAAATCAATGGACAAACCATACACGCATCGCAATGACGCTGCAATGCGGAATAGGTGGCGGGATACGGGGCGAAGCTTGAGCCGGACGGCCGGTCAGCCAGAGCTGCCGCCGGCGACCTTGTGGCTGTCGGAGTAGATGAGCAGCGGCTTGCCGTCGGCCGAGATCATCTGCTCGTCGACCACCACCTTGCTGACGTTCTCGAGCGTCGGCAGCTCGTACATCGTGTCGAGCAGCACCTGCTCGAGGATCGAGCGCAGGCCGCGCGCGCCGGTCTTGCGCGCGAGCGCCTTCTTCGCCACGGCGCCGAGCGCGCCGGTGCGGATCTCCAGCTCCACGCCTTCCATGAGGAACAGGCGCTGGTACTGCTTGATGAGCGCGTTCTTCGGCTCGGTGAGGATCTGGATGAGCGCGTGCTCGTCGAGCTCCTCGAGCGCCGCGACGACCGGCAGGCGGCCGACGAACTCCGGGATCAGGCCGTACTTGATCAGGTCTTCCGGCTCGACGCTCTTCAGCAGGTCGTAGGTCGCCTTGGAGTTGGCCGGGCTCTTCACCTCGGCGCCGAAGCCGATGCCGGTCTTCTCCGTGCGGTTGCGCACGATCTTCTCCAGGCCGTCGAAGGCGCCGCCGCAGATGAAGAGGATGTTCGTCGTGTCGACCTGCACGAAGTCCTGGTTCGGGTGCTTGCGGCCGCCCTGCGGCGGCACCGAGGCGATGGTGCCCTCGACCAGCTTCAGCAGGGCCTGCTGCACGCCTTCGCCCGACACGTCCCGGGTGATCGACGGGTTGTCCGACTTGCGCGAGATCTTGTCGATCTCGTCGATGTACACGATGCCGCGCTTCGCCTTGTCGACGTCGTAGTCGCAGTTCTGCAGGAGCTTCTGGATGATGTTCTCGACGTCCTCGCCGACGTAGCCCGCCTCGGTGAGAGTCGTGGCATCCGCTATGACAAACGGCACGTTCAGCAATCTGGCCAGCGTTTGCGCGAGCAGCGTCTTCCCGGATCCCGTGGGGCCGATCAGCAGGATGTTCGACTTGGCGAGCTCCACCTCGTCGTTCTTCGACAGGTGCTTGAGCCGCTTGTAGTGGTTGTAGACCGCGACCGAGAGGATTTTCTTCGCCTGGTCCTGGCCGATCACGTAGGAGTCGAGGATCTGGCGGATCTCGCGCGGCGTCGGCAGGTCCGACTTCGCGCCCTTGCCGCCCTTATCGGAGGCGGTCTCCTCGCGGATGATGTCGTTGCAAAGCTCGATGCACTCGTCGCAGATGAAGACCGACGGGCCGGCGATCAGCTTCCGCACCTCGTGCTGAGACTTGCCGCAGAAGGAGCAGTAGAGGAGCTTCTCGCCCGAGGAACTCTTTTCCGACATGGAGTTACGTGTTCTCCCTGGATACCAGCACCTTGTCGACGATGCCGTACTTTACCGCGTCTTCGGCACCCATGAAAAAGTCGCGCTCGGTGTCCCGGGCGATCACGTCCACGGTCTTCCCGGTGTGCTTGGCCAGGATCTCGTTCAGCCGCGCCCGCAGGTAGAGGATTTCCTTGGCGTGGATCTCGATGTCGCTCGCCTGCCCCTGGAAGCCGCCCATCGGCTGGTGGATCATGACGCGCGAGTTGGGCAGCGCGAAGCGCTTGCCGGCGTCGCCGGCGGCGAGCAGCAAAGACCCCATGCTGGCCGCCTGGCCGACGCACAGCGTCGACACGTCCGGCTTGATGAACTGCATGGTGTCGTAGATGGCGAGGCCCGCCGACACGGAGCCGCCGGGCGAGTTGATGTAGAAGAAGATGTCCTTGTCCGGGTTCTCGGACTCGAGGAAGAGCAGCTGCGCGACGATCAGGTTGGCGGTGACCTCGGTCACCGGCCCGACCAGAAAGACGACTCTTTCTTTCAAGAGCCTGGAGTAGATGTCGTACGCGCGTTCACCGCGCCCCGACTGCTCGATGACCATCGGGATCAACCCGAGGCCTTCACTTTCAGGGTTCGATTTTTCCCAGTTCAAGACGTGCTTCCCATCAGATCATCGAAGGGGACGGGCTTGTCGACGACCTTCGCTTTGGACAAGACCCACTTGACGACGTTGGCTTCCAGCGCCACGCCTTCCATTTCCGAAAGCCGCTGCGGCTGCATGTAGAACCATTTTACTACCTCGGCCGGATTCTCATACGTCTGCGCCTCCTGCTCGATCACGGCGCGCACCTCGGCGGGCTTGGGCTGCAGGCTCTCGGCGCGCGCGAGCTCGCCGATGATCAGCCCGAGCGCCACGCGCCGCTTCGCCGGCTCCTCGAAGGCCGCCGGCTGGAACGGCATCTGGCCGGGGTTGATGCCGCGCGCCTGCAGGTCCGCGGCGGCGCGCTGCATCAATTGCTGCGTTTCCATCTCGACCAGCGACTTCGGCAGCTCGAGCGGCGTCGCGTCGAGCAGCGCCTGCAGCGCCTGGTTCTTGACCTTCGCCTCGACGCGCTTCGCGGCTTCGCGCTCGACGTTGGCGCGGATCTCGCTTTTCATCTTCGCCACGTCGCCGTCGCCGACGCCGAGCGACTTGGCGAACTCGGCGTCCACTTCCGGCAGACGCGGCTCGTCCACCGCCTTCACGTGGACGCGGAACTGCGCCTCCTTCCCCGCCACTTCCTTGCCGTGGTAGTCGTCGGGGAACTTGAGCGGAAAGGTTTTCTCCTCGCCCGCCGACATGCCGCGCACGGCCGCGTCGAATTCCGGCAGCAGCCGGCCCTCGCCGACGGCGAACACGAAGTCCTTGGCGCTGCCGCCCTGGAAGGGCTCGCCGGCGATCGAGCCGTCGAAGTCGACGGTGACGCGGTCGCCGTCGCGCGCCGGGCGGCCGGCGGCGGCGTAGGTGGTGCGCTGCTTGCGCAGGATCGAAAGGGTCTTCTCCACCGCCGCGTCGTCCACGCTGACCTGCGGGCGCTCGATCGCGGCGCCGGAGATGTCGCCGAGCTTGACCTCGGGATAGATCTCGAACGTGGCGCTGAACTCGAAGTCGTTCTTGCGCTCGATGCGCGGATAGCCCGCGACCTTCAGGTTCGCTTCCTTGACGACGTCGCTGAAAGCCTTCTGCACCGCGTCGCTCATCACTTCCGAGCGCACCTGCGTGCCGTAGGTCTGCGCCACCAGCTTGAGCGGCACCTTGCCCGGACGGAAGCCCGGCATCTTCACGTTGCGCGCGAGCTGCTTGAGTCGCGCGTCGACCTGCCGCTCGATTTCGTCCGCGGGCAGCGTCATCGAGACGCGCCGCTCCAGGGAACTCAGGGTTTCCACGTTAGCCATTCCTAGATTTTGAATTGGTGCGAGGGATGGGACTCGGACCCATATGCCTTGCGGCGCCAGCTCCTAAGGCTGGTGCGTCTACCAATTCCGCCACCCTCGCGCTGCTCGCGCGCCAAAAAGCCGGAGAGAAAACAACGTATTATACCCGCCGCTTGTCCGTCGGCCATTACGAAAACTTTCCGGTCGCGTCGCTGCTTCTGCCCAAAAGCCTGCGCGCGCCGATCGAGGTCGTCTACCGCTTCGCGCGCAGCGCGGACGACATTGCCGACGAAGGCGACGCGCCCTCCGCTGTCAGGCTCGCCGCGTTGAGCGCCTATCGGGCCGAGCTCGAGCGCCTCGCCGGGGGCGCGCCGCCCGAAGCGCCGCTGTTCGCCGACGTAGCGCGGATCGTGCGCGAGCACGACCTTCCGCTCAGCCTATTCAAGGACTTGCTCGACGCCTTTTCGCAGGACGTGACGCAGACGCGCTACCGGGACTTCGCCGAGCTCGCCGACTACTGCCGGCGCTCGGCGAATCCGGTGGGGCGGCTGCTGCTGCACCTTTTTAAACGAACGTCCGAGCGAGACCTGCAGCAGTCCGACGCCGTGTGCACCGCGCTGCAGCTCATCAATTTCTGGCAGGACGTGCCGATCGACTACGCCAAGGGCCGCATCTACCTGCCGCAGGACGAGATGGCGCGCCACGGCGTGGGCGAGCGGCACATCGCCGAGCAGCGCTGCGACGACGCCTGGGCGGCGCTCATGGGATTCCAGGTGCAAAGAGCGAGAAACCTCATCCTGCGCGGCGTGCCGCTCGCCCGCTCGCTTCCCGGACGCGTCGGGCTCGAGATCCGCGCCACCATCCAGGGCGGGCTGCGCATCCTGGAGAAGATCGAGCGCGTCGGCTACGACGTGTTCCGGCGCCGCCCCGTGCTGCGTTCGCTCGACTGGCCGGTGCTGCTCGCGCGCGCGCTGTGACCCCCGACCAGTACTGCCAGCAGAAGGCCGCGGCGAGCGGCTCGAGCTTCTACTACTCGTTCCTCTTCCTGCCGCCGGAGCGGCGCCGCGCCATCACCGCGCTCTACGCCTTCTGCCGCGAGGTGGACGACGTGGTCGACGACGGCGCCGATCCGCAGGTCGCGGCGGCGAAGCTCGCCTGGTGGCGCGCCGAGGTCGCGGGACTTTTCGCCGGCCGGCCGCAGCATCCGGTCACGCGGGCGCTGCTGCCGTTTCTTTCCGCTTACGCGCTGCCGGAGCCGCGCTTCGCCGAGATCATCGACGGCATGGAGATGGACCTGCACCAGTCGCGCTATCTCGACTGGCCGGCGCTCGAGACGTACTGCTACCGGGTCGCCGGCGTAGTCGGGCTGCTGGCCGCCGGCATCTTCGGCTACCGCGACCCGGGCACGCTCGGCTATGCGCGCAAGCTCGGCATCGCCTTCCAGCTCACCAACATCATCCGCGACGTCGGCGAGGACGCGCGCAAGAACCGCATCTACCTGCCGATGGACGAGCTCGCGCGCTTTGCCGTGCCGGCGTCCGACATCCTGCAGGCGAGGCAGACGCCGGCGTTCCGGGAGCTGATGAGGTTCGAGGCGCGGCGCGCGCGCAGCTATTACGAGGAGGCGATGGCGTCGCTGCCCGAGGCCGACCGGCGCGCGCAGCGCCCGGGGCTCGTTATGGCGGCGATCTATCGCGCGCTGCTCGACGAGATCGAGCGCGACGGCTTTCGCGTGCTCTCGCAGCGCACCTCGCTCACGCCGCTGCGCAAGCTCTGGATCGCCTGGCGGACATGGATCGGCGCGTAGCGGTCGTCGGCGCGGGCTATGCCGGCATGGCGGCCGCCGTGACGCTGGCGAAGGCCGGCGCCGCGGCGACGGTGTTCGAGGCGGGTCCGGTGCCGGGCGGCCGGGCGCGCCGCGTGACCAGCCAGGGCATCGAGCTCGACAACGGGCAGCACATCCTCGTCGGCGCGTACGCCGAGCTCTACCGGCTGATGCGCACGGTCGGCGTCGCGGCCTCCGCGCTGCTGCGCGTGCCGCTCGAGATCCGCTACGCGCGCGGCTTCGCGTTGCGCCGCCTGTGGCTGCCCGGGGGCCTCGGCCTCGCCGGCGGCCTGCTCGCCGCGCGCGGCGTCCCCATGCACGAGCGCCTCGCCGCGCTGCGGTTCATGAGCACGCTGCGCCGCTCCGGGTTCCGCCTGCGCGAGGACGTCCCGGTCGCCGAATTGCTCGCCGCGCACCGGCAGGACGGCGCGCTCGGCCACTTCCTCTGGCGGCCGCTCTGCGTGTCGGCGCTCAACACGCCGCCCGAGCTCGCCTCGGCCAACGCGTTCCTCGCCGTGCTGCGCGACACGCTCGGCGGCGACGCCGAAGCGAGCGACCTGCTCCTGCCGCGCGTCGACCTCTCGCAGCTCTTTCCCGAGCCCGCCGCGGCATTCGTGCGCGCCCACGGCGGCGAGGTGCGCCTCAAGGAGACGGTGCGCGACCTGCCGGCGCTGCGCGCCGCCTACCGCGCCGTCATCCTCGCCGTCGGGCCGCATCAGCTCAAGGCCTTGCTCGCCGAGGCGCCCGAGTATTCGTACCAGCCGATCTACACCTGCTACCTGCAATACGGAAAGCACGTGCGGCTGCCGCTGCCGATGCTCGGCCTCGCCGACGGCGTGGTGCAGTGGGTGTTCGATCGCGGCGCCCTGCTCGGCGAGAAAGGCCGGCTCGCGTGCGTCATCAGCGCGCAAGGCGACCACCAGCAGATGCAGAGCGACGAGCTCGCGGGGCGCTGCCATGCCGAGCTCGCCGCGGCGCTGCCCGGCCTCGGCGTGCCCGAGTGGTCGCGGGTGATCGCCGAGAAGCGCGCCACCATCACCTGCGCCGTGAAGCGGCCGCCGATCGACATCCGGATCCCCGGCCTATTCATCGCCGGCGACTATACCGATCCCGAATATCCGCCGACGCTCGAGGCGGCGGTGCGCAGCGGCGTGCGCGCCGCGAACGCCGTCCTAGAGATTGCGCAGTAGCTGAACCGCCTGGTCGACGCGCTCGACCGGCAGAACTTCG
>Ga0310810_10000107_pt1 | contig 86930 bp, 74 predicted proteins | sample NCmetagenome_FD_207641 | JGI IMG/M metagenome (GOLD analysis project Ga0310810, IMG submission 207641) | Soil microbial communities from experimental microcosm in Duke University, North Carolina, United States - NC | ecosystem: Engineered > Artificial ecosystem > Soil microcosm > Unclassified ... | reverse complement strand
TTCGGGCTGGAAGGAGATTGCCCCTTCGCGGAGATCGCCCCGGACTTCTCCATCTTCAATTTTTCTTGAAGTGCGAGAGCGAGCGGAAGACCAAGCTTCCGTCCATGAACTGCTCAGCCCGTTCCAACTCCGAGAAATAGCGATATTTGCTCTTCTTCTTCACGGCGTTGCCTTCGGATAGCGCCGCTCCACAATGGATTGGACCTGCCGATACCTTCCATGCGCGAGGTCAAGCGATTCTCGGGGATGCGCAGACATGAGGGCCAAGTGGAACGCCTCGTAAACTTGAAACTCCGCGAGATCGAAGAGTGCTGGGTCCCGGTTCAACATGTATTCGAAATTGTAGAAAGCTTCAGCCAAACGCCTATAGATGTTGTCGCGAAAACAATTGACGGAGCCGCATCCCGCCACGATTGAAAATTTCTTCCCCTCGTCGTCGATTTGGTAGATGTGTTCCTCTGCTCGACGCGTGCCGATGTTGGCGACCGCTCTCCTGCAAAGCTTCAAGAGTTGCGCAACCTTTGGTCGTATTTCGTTCCGGCCTTCAGATGCAGAGAAGGTGCACGCGTGATAGCAGTTGAGCGTCACTCCTGATTCCGCATCTGTTCCCTCCCAATATTGCTTGTCATCGACAACGGGCTGCAGCCACAGTTTTTCTGGGAGCCCAAAGACGGCAGTCATCATGGGAAAGCGTTCCGCTGAATAGATTTTGAGTTCCGCGGCGGTTTGGTCTACTACGCCGAGAAAAAACGGAATCTCAAGCTGATGGAGGTAGCGCACCTTGTTGTGCGCCTCGATTTTCTCAGCGTTGCTCTTGACCTGAATGGCGAATGAGGTCCGCGGCTCGACTGTTGGAGGCTTCGAATCGAGGATGTCGAATATGTCACTCGGGGGCATCGCGTCACTCGGCGTAGGTACCGGCGGTTCGCCCGTTCTGTTCGAAGACCTGATCCTGCTGCTCTGCGATCAGGACGAAGGCGAGCATTCGTTTCTTGCCGCGGTCTCGACGCGCGACGGCAAAGTCGCCTGGAAGCTCGATCGCAAGAATCAGATTACCTGGACCACGCCTGCGCTGGTCGAATCCGGTGGCCGCAAGCTGCTGATCGTCCCATCGACAGAGGACGTGGTCGCCTACGATCCGCACACCGGCAAGGAGTTATGGCGCGCCGAAGGACTCGGCGGCAACGTGGTGCACACTCCCGTCGCGGGCCACGGCATGGTGTATGTCTCGACCGGATATCCAACCAAGAAGACCATGGGCATCCGGCTCGACCCGGCGCCCGGCGAAGCGCGCGTTGCGTGGAAATACGACAAGGGCACCGGCTACATCCCCTCGCCTATTCTGTATGGTGATTATGTTTACCTGATGACTGGCGCGGGCCTGCTCACCTGCCTCGACGCCCACACCGGAGAGCCCAAATACGAGGCCAAACGCTTTCCCACGCCGGCCAGTTCGTGGCGTCGCCCGTGGCTTTCGACGGCAAAGTGCTCATCACCAGCCAGGACGGCGATACCTACGTTGTGAAAGCCGGACCGGTGCACGAAATCATCGGCACCAATCCGCTAGGCGAGCAGGTATTCGCATCGCTCGCGCTGGTCGGCGATTCGATCTACATCCGCGCCGAAAAGCATTTGTACCGCATTCGCGCGAGCAGCTAGATCGCAACCGCATCCGGCCACAATTCGCTCAGCGCCGCCCGGACGGCGGTGGATACGCCACCAGCGACATCCCCAGGCTCAACACCACGAACGCTACTAGACAATGTGCAACCCACATAAAGTCCTCTCTTTCGGTTACCGGTGAGAGCCGGCCACCGCCTGCCAAAACACCTGGAGATCACTACGCCGCGGGCTTTCGTTGACCTGCATCCACGGAACCTCGAACCGGCGCCCGCAGGTCCGGCACTCGTAGTGGCCGTGCATGGGCCACGTGGGCGAGTCGTGCATAAAATCGCACCAGAGTTCAGCGATTCTCTTCGTCAGCATATTTCCCTCTGTTCTAAAACGCGTATAGGCGCTGTGCGAAGGATCAAAGAAAATAAGGTCATTGTCGGCAATCACCTAGGGCAAGCGCAGCACCACAACCGGCCGCGAAGATCAGGCCCGTCTGCTCGATCCCGCATGTCATTGAATGGAAAATAGATCGGGAGTTCGAAGAGATTCGCAGGAGTACGGCCAGTTTCAACGTGACGCCCTGGAACCTATCTGATTGGCTGCATCGGCAATCTGAAAAGATAGGACCGGCGGAGCAGTGCGGGAGACATCGCCAAATCCCCTGCCTGTTATAATTTCCCCTTCATGCTGAAAATAACCGTGCTGTGCTTCCTGCTCGCGGCGCTCATGCCCGCGCAGGATTCCGATGGCAAGATCCGCGTAATCGCCTTCGGCGCTCATCCTGATGACTGCGATATCCGCGCTGCCGGCACCGCCGTCAAGTTCGCGGCCCTGGGGCATCACGTCAAGTTCGTCGCGGTTACAAACGGCGACGCCGGACATCAAAGCCAGGGCGGCGGCATGCTGGCCAAGCGCCGCCGGGCCGAAGCCATGGAATCCGCCCGCCGCCTGGGCATCACTTACGAAGTCCTCGACAATCACGATGGCGAGCTGCTGCCCACGCTAAAAGTTCGTGAGCAGATTATCCGGCAGATCCGCCAGTGGAAAGCCGACATCGTACTCGCCCCGCGCCCCAACGACTATCATCCCGACCACCGCTACACCGGCGTGCTCGTCCAGGATGCGGCCTACATGGTCGTCGTGCCCAACGTTTGCCCCGACACGCCGCCACTCTACAACAACCCGGTCTTTTTCTATTTCGAGGACAATTTCCAGCGCCCCAACCCCTTCCGCCCCGACATCTCGATTGCCATCGACGACGTGTTCGGCAAGAAGATCGACGCGCTCGACGCGCACGTCTCACAGGTATACGAATGGCTTCCGTGGGTGGATCACGCCCTCGATCAGGTTCCCAAGGATGTGGTCGAGCGCAAGAAGTGGCTGGCCTCGCACCGCGAGCCGCCCGTCAGCCCCGCGATTCGCAAGACGCTCGAGAAGTGGTATGGTGCCGAAAAAGCCGCGCGCGTGAACGTGGCGGAGTCCTTCGAGCTTTGCGAGTACGGCCGCCGCCCCAATGACGACGAGCTGCGCAAGCTGTTTCCGATGCTGGGGAAGTAACAGAGGAAACGAGGTACCGGTCTCCGCAAGTACGCCGGAGTGACCAGATCACCGCGTGCCTGTCGACCAGCACGCGGCAGTTCATAGCCCGAACTGTTCTTCGGCCTCCCGGTAATCGATGGCCGCGTCCCAGCCTTTCTCGGGCGTGATCAGTCCGCGCATGGAGCCGAGTACTCGTTTCTTGTGCAGGACCGGAACGAGCTTCGCCACGGGAGTACCATGGCGAACAATCACAACCTCCTCGCCCTCCGCCACCCGATCGAGCAGCTTCGAAAGGCTGATTTTGACCTCATCAACGTTGTAGGCAGCCATGGCTCTAGGGAACTCATTTACAAGACTACACCCTCGGCACCGCCACCTCCCGCCCCATCTCCTCTGCCGAAACATACCCTGCATAGCCGCAAGCGTCACGTCCAACGCCGGAAGGTCATCTACCCCACGATCCTGTCATATTCAGCGTGGGTCCCGATCCAGAACCAGAGAACGTCCGACGTTTCGACACCAACGGTACGATGATGCATGCCGACGCGCTGACCAGAATCGGCCCACTTTCTTGAAGTGAAGGGATGGATGCCGCGGGTTGGTTTTCAGCAGTGAAAAGGTTCTTTCCGCAAGCTTCCGAACGCGCCGGGAGCGCTCTTTAACACGCCCAGAAATCCGGAGAAGCGCGGTGAATCAAAGGTCCGTGGACCGGCCGGCGTCGCAACGCACGCTCGGCCAGGTTGTCGAGCTTCCCACTCTTTACGTCCGCCTCGAATTGGCGGTCCCAGACTTCCGCATCAAACTGCGCAAACCATTCGCGGAATGCGGCGAGTTCTTTGGGCGAGAGCTCTTTTACTTGGCTTTCAAGGTCCTCCAACAGACTCATAACAGGTCCCGCTCTTCGAAGTATATCAGCGCCGCATTACTCATTCCATTTCCAGCCGCTCATAGGCGAGGACCAGCTCTTCGATGGCCACCTCGGAGCCTTTGGCGTTCAGGTCCCCAAAACTATACTTTGCGGGCCAGGCGCGAAGCAGTTTCCAGGTCAGGACCGCGCTCAGATCCTCCGACAGAAGAGTAATCGTCACGGTTCGCCTGGCGTTCGCATCGCCATTGCGCACTTGATTGATCCAGTCATACAGGTTCAGCGAGCCAATGATTCCGCGGCGGAGAATCACATTGTCGTAGCGCGCCAGTCCCGCCAGCTTGTGGGTTCCCGACTCCTTGTCGTTCCCGTTGCGGTACTCGATCACATCGATGGAGATGTCCGGCAGTACGACTTCACAGAAACCGGCAGCGGCACCCTCGGCCCCGTCGCCGAGATCGACACGAAAGTGCTGGTCCCCGTAAGGGAGATCACGAAAAACGGCCATAGGCTGGAGAATTCCTTTCCGGTTTTGGAACGAACGCGATGTCGCGATAGATGGCGAGATCGTGGAGAATCGTGCAGCAGAATTTTTCGCCCGACCGATCGCAGTAAGAGATGGTGGCGGTGATCTGCTCAGGCTCTTCACGGGCGAAGTATGCGGCGCTGGAATCGAGCAGTGTGCGAATGGAGCGGGAAGGCGCAAGGAATTCGATGTTGCGAAACAGCGGCAACTCCGGAATGGACGCAGTCCCGCCGAGACCCCGAAAAGGGGGTTCGAAGGTAACGTGGACCTGCTGCGCGGGCTGGGAACCGATGTTCTGAACGGCGACAAAAAGCATGCCGTCTTCAAAGACGAAATCGACGATGACGTCCGGACGTGGTTCCATCGTTGCCCTATATTCTACTCGAGCGTTGTGAGCCGACGACCCCGTAATGCCAGCTGACGACGTTCCGGGTCACTTCCTGGTTGGCGACCATCCGGCCGGAATCGGCCCGCACCGCTTTCAAAACGGTACTCCAGCACACCAAAGCCGAACGCCCTTCTACTGCCGCGCGTTTACTCGAACCGCATCGCATCCTGTCTCGCTCTGGTATCCTCACTCTCTGCTTCGTGGTCCCAGCGCATCGCTAGCCTGTCGAGCATCGCATATACCCTCGGCCACGCACGCCTTTCTTTGGCCCATTCGCGAGCCTGCCGTGCTAGTACACGCTCCTGATTGCCGCCTTCAAACGGTGCTCTCGTCGTTACCCCTCGCATGTTGAATCGTTCGATGAGTACTCCACGCTCGATCACGTCTGATAACAAACGCTGGATCAGACTGCATATTGTGCGATGCGGCCAAGCTCCATCGGGGTCGGTTGGAGCGTGTGCAAGAAGCTGTCCGATAAACTCGTCCGCGATAGTGACCCGGTCTTCCTTGGCGGCCAGTTGTTGGACTTCGGTGACCCAATTTCTCAGCTTATCTTCGTCAATGCGTCCCTCATCCACGCCGGGGATAATGTGGGATTCGGAAAGAAGCTGATATCCAGCTCTCGCCCGTGCGACTCGTTCGGGCGTCGGCTCCCGGCTTTCGCCGGATTCTGGCTTGAAAGCATCACAAATGACGGACACAAACAGAGAGGGCGTTTCGGCAAGCAGCGAATGAATGGTCAACTTCTCATGTCCGTAACGAAATACCGGCAAGAATGCATACTCACGCTTCGCCACCTCGATTTTTGAGACGTCAGGACGATTCCGGAGCGAGTGGAAAACCTGCTCGATCTCGTATGCGAATGTGTTCGCCAGCGTCTCGGTCGAAGCATTGATCTCAGGGACGGCGTCGTCGAGTAGGCGCAAGAGAACCTCTGAAGGCAGCAATCCAGCCGAATGATGCACGGCGCGAATCGCAGCTGTGGACCTGCCCACCTGCTTGTACTTCTCGACAGCAACCTGGAGATCGTCTGCTTCGGGTTGGATCAGCCAGACCTGCTTGCGCAGCCAGTACGCCCTCTCCACTTCAGGACCGAGCGATTCGACGAATTCCCATGTGTCTCGACCGTCACGCCAGCTCAAGAGCAACGTCACAGCCTGTTCGGAATTCCACCTGCCCGTCGCAAGGTGTTTGACCATGCGATCACGCCACATCGAGGCGAACTTATGATCAGCGGCGGCCGAAAGGATAGCTGCGAAAACACCGAGCGGTTCGCCTTTCGCGAGCGCCACGTCAACTAAGGGTTCAACAGCTTCGATGCTCTCGAGGACCGTTGCGGCACTTGTAGCGACCAACGCAGGGTGCTTAGCTTTCTGCGCCAACTCGATGAGAGAGTCTGGGCCACTTGTACGCAGTAGATCAGCGATGGCCTGCTGGCGTGCCGAGTCGATCGCCGCAGTTTCGTTTGCTGCGGCGCGATTCGGCAATTCGGGAAAGTAATTATCGAATAGCCACTGTATTCTTGCGACGAAATCCGCGGGTTCAAAGCGGGCGCTCACTGCATGCAGTCTTTCAACTTCCAACTCCGGCATAGCCCACTCGGCGTCGTTGAATGCCCGATGGTGATTTACTACTTCGTTCAATGTTGTCCAGATTTCGGCGTTGTCGTGGAGCCGCACGAGGTCATCAGCAAAGCTTTCGAGCAGGTCAATAATACGTGATCTATCTTCGGCACTGAAGGACCCGATGTGACTGATGATCGTTACCCACCGAGCCGGATCGCGACCGACGAGTCGTAATGCACGTTCGATAATTCCCGCATAGGCACGCGCGACCAGTCCATAGGTGACGGTTTCGCGTTCCGATGCGCCTGCCTCACGGAATTTTGGTTCTGCGGTGGGCGACGCGATGCCGTGGGATTCAGGTAATAGCTCAATCAACAAGTTCCACGCAACCTCCGGTTCGTCATTAATGAGTTGGTCTAATACTGCGAGGCGTTGCACGAGACTAGCGTTCGTGCTCGGGTGCCATGGAAGGAAAATCTCCCGCAGACTCTTCAATGGTCGGTTCGCAAGCGTCCCGCCCGGATCAACGCGCGCGAGTTTCGCTAGAATCAAGGTTGCGTCGGCGATGTACAAGGGATCCCACGCGAGCACTTCCAAACTCCATAGCAGCCCGGTATGTGGGCTGTGAGGTCCGAAAACGGATGAGTCGGCGTCCTGAAAAATAGGCCTAAGCGCCCGACCGTCACCCTCGAGCAGTCGCTCGAGGGCCAACAACAAAGGGCGTGGCGCAGCCTCCATTAGGATCGGCAATTGAGCTTCGAGGCTTGCTAATATTCGATGGTCTGCGGTGATCCCTGGTATGCGCGCAAGGAGCGAATCAACAAAGGTCACCGGATCAGCCGGTATCTGAACGCCGGCATCGGCATGCATAACACTCATCAACAACAATGTTGTGGCGAGCCCATCCCGAATCCAACGTGAATGTGTGAGTCTTTTACCAGAGAGGTAGGCGTACGGACGTTCATCCTGCGGCAATTCCAGGGCTGGATTGAGTTCGCTGAACACCTTCTCCACAGCTGACACAAACCGTTCGATATCACCGTTGCCTATGAATGGTGCCAAATGAACAAAGGCATCCACGGGTGCCCTAACTTTCCATACGTTCCCTTCGCGCTCAATTGGTGGGTCCTGCATACGCAGATATGGAAGCATCGAATCCTCAAAATCGGCATAGCTTTCGAGACCGGCGACAGAGGCGATGACGCTGCGATCATTCTGCGACGCACCATCCCACGCGCCAACGAGTAGTGCAGGTATGAGCTGGCGATGTCCGTCCCATTCCGGTCGTACGGCCGAACCACTCGGGATTCGTCGCGCTAGGATTGTCACGCTGCGTCCGCATGTGCGGGCGAGGTGTCGCGCACGTTCATCGCTCACGCCCATGCTCTTGATGGCATCTGTCAATTTGTCGCTCGTTGGACGACTCAATGCCAATGCATTTTGTCGAGCTCGATCATCTCGGCCAAGCGGCACTACAGTAGGGTTTCTCTGACCCAGCGCACCCGCGAGCTGTACAGCACCGGCCCGGGGAAGGAACACTAGGTTACGCCGGACTAACAAGCTTCTTGCTGCGTCTTCACTGTCGAGGACAAGTGTCCTCGCTTCGAGATACCTGGCGAGCTCAGGGTCTGCTCTGCGGATCGCGGCGACGGTAAATGCAACGACCTCCTCTGGCGAATCGGCTTGCACCAAGTATGCAGTTGGCCCATTCGCTAACTGCTGCACAAGCTGCTTCGCCTGTTCCTCACGTCCGACGAGTAGAACGTCTTCGGTTAGCGGGGGCGCGAAACGGGCCGAGTACTCGCTCCAAAACTCAGCGCAGCTCCGAGCAAAAACCGGCGGCATGAAGTGAAGGACCTCTCGAGCAAATCGAGCCGCCACGGCCTCGCACTGTCTAAACCAGTCTTCGAGTGAAATCCCATCGAGGGCGCGTACGTCCCGCCACCTCCCTTCATCTCTCTTCTTGTTTTGCCATTCTTCGCGGCTCGGGTCCGAGCGCATCCATCTTCGGGGTGTGACGAACACGAACGTCGTCTCGCCGCGCTTGACATCCTTTGGGTCCTCGCTCCTCGAGTTGTAGTCGTCGTCCGCTTTTTTCAGATAGTCTCGGCTGACGCCGAATTCCCATACTGACTCCCCATCGGGAACGAAGGGAGGCATACCTCGGGCAGTAAGGCGACCATCGAAGCCGTGAACTTCGCCAGAATCGCCTGTCGGAAATCGAAAATCGGTCATATCCACAGCAGACGCCCGGATGAGATCGGCTACAACTCCTGCGAGATCGGTCCTGGAGGTAATCCTGTCAGCCCAATGTTCCAGATCAAGTGCCGTTATCCATTGCATAGCAGACCAAAAGTAGCGAGAGAAAGCGTTCTCGACGTCGTCCTAATCAGTTGTCGGCTCGGACGGGTGGCGCGAACCGGCTAACACTCGGCTTGCTTGTCGGCCACTAGCAGAACCGCTGAAATCCGGATAGGTACCGTGACGTCCACGAGTATCCTCCACGCCCTGCATTATACCCGCGGCACCTCTACCTCCCGCCCCATCTCCTCCGCCGAAACATACCCCGCATAAGCCGCCAGGGTCACGTCCAGCGCCAGCTCCAGATCGCTCTCCGGCGTCCGCTTGTCGCGCACGCACTCGATGAAGTTCCGCAGCTCGCGCGCGTAGCCCAGGCTCCAGCCTTCATCGGGTGATGCCGGGATCCAGCCTTCGTTCGAGCTGAGTTTTTCCACCAGGTAAATATCCTTGAACTGCTCGTGCTTCGGGTTGTAAACGTCCAGCACGCTCACCGGGCTGATGCGGCAGCGTGTGCGGTGATTGTTCGCGAACACCTCGACATAATCGTAGATGCCGCCCATCACCAGCTCCGACGCCGTCACGTCGGCCACGGTGCCGTCTTCGAAAGTCACGTGCAGGAGGGCGTAGTCTTCCGTGTCCTGGTACTTCGTGCGCAGAAAGCCGCGGTCTTCGAAGCCGGGGATACGCGTGATGGAGTGCGTACGCGCCGAGACCGTTGCGGGCCGCAGCGGGCGCCCCAGGCGCGTCAGGCCTTCCTTTCGTTTCAAGTAGAGGATCGCGCCCAGCGGATGGCAGCCTTTGGCAATCAGCGATCCGCCGCCCTGCACGCTCCAGATGCCGTAGACGGGCGAGTGCGAGCCGTTGTGCGATTCCTCGCCCGCCATGCGCAGAATCTGCGCGCGCGACCGCTCGATGATCTCGCGTTCCTTTTGCACCGAGGGCGCGTAGACGAAGTTTTCCGCGTAGCCGAGCGTGATGCCGGCGCCGCGCACCGCGTCCAATAGCTCGCGTCCGGAGGCCACCACTGCGTCCAGCATGGCGCGCTTGCTGGTCGAATCGGGCGAGCCGTAGAAGCCGGTCAGCGGTTTCTCGACAATCACGTGTTTTCCCGCGCGCACCGCCGCCAGGATGTAGGGTTGATGCGAAGAGGGCGGCGTGCAGATATCCAGCACGTCGATCTCGGGCAGCATCTCATCCACCGTCGCGAAAGCGCGCAGCTTGTGACGCGCGGCGAAGGCTTCACGGGTCTCGGCGCGCGCGGACGTCACGCCCACCACTTCGATACCGGATTCGGGGAAATTTTCCAGATGAAACCGGGCGGCGAAACCCGCGCCGGCAATGCCGATTTTCAGAGCATTCATGAAGCTCTGCGGTCGCGGCCCGCCGCCGCGGGAGGACCCACGGGCGCGGCAGGTTCCATCAGCGGAGGCGGAGCCGGCTTCTTCCGGGTGTTCAACCGCGTGATGATCAGCTCTTCTCTCAGCTTGGCGTACTTGGCGGTGCCGGGCTTGCCTCCCGCCTTCTCCACGTCGGCATCGGAGACTTCCTGAGCGGTCGGATAATACTTTTGCAGATAGTTGCGAATGCGGTCCTGCACGGTTCTTTGCGTAGAACGATACAACAGGAAAAGCAGCTCGTCCCCCGGCGCCTTGATCAGCGCTTGATAGACCTGCGAGGGCAGGCGCAGGCGCGGGGATTTGAGAGCATGCTCCAGCTTCTTGGCGCGCGGCTCGAGTTTCTGCCACAGATCCACTTCCGCCTTGTGCATCTCGAGCGTGTGAATGAGGTCCGCCCGCTCCTTGGCCGATAGTTTTTCCACCAGCACATACAGGAAGGGCCCCATGCCAGCGGGACGAATGCCGCTGCCCCCCGGCAGCAGCCGCCGCAGCTTTTCCAGCTTGGCGATGGAGGGCACGCTGAGCTTCGGCCCTGCCAGCGCCGTCGAGAAAATCTTCAGCAGGCCCGCGTGTTCCAGCTCGCGCATGATCTCGCCGGCATTGGGCTCCTCGGCGATGTCGCGCAACTCTTCGAACAGCGTGCGGCCCAGAATCAGTTTTTCCAGCTCGGCTTCGCGTGCATTCTCGTATTGGCGCTGTGTGCGCTCTTCCACCGTGAAGCTGAAACGCACGCGGAAGCGGATCAGCCGCAGCAGCCGCGCCGGGTCTTCATAAAACGCGTAGGAATGCGTGGCCCGCATCTCCTTCGTCGTTAAGTCCGCCAGGCCGTTGGTGGGATCGATAAGCAACCCTCGAGAGCCGCGATTCAGAGAGAGCGCGATGGCGTTGATGGTGAAATCGCGCCGGCGCAGATCGTCCTGGATAAAAGCCGGCGTGACCTGCGGCTTGCCGCCGGGCTTACCATACTTCTCGTTGCGCGACATGCCGATCTCGACTTGCACCGCGCCGGGAAAGATCAAGTGCGCCGCGCGGCGGTTCTCGTCGATCGTGACAATATGAGCCCCGCCCTTCTCGGCCACGGACTTGGCCACCTTCAGAGCGTTGCCTTCCACCGAAAAGTCCAGGTCGCGGATGGGAAATCCGCCCAGCATGTCGCGCATGGCGCCGCCGGTAAGAAACAGGTTCATGTTGAGGTGGCTGGCGGCGCTTTGCACCTCCGCCACCACGCGGTTTTGGTCCGCGTTCAGATGGCTTTCCAACATGAACATGTAGTCGCTCATCTGGCGGGCCTCGTGGATTCAGGAACTGACTTGTCGCTCGTCATGTGTGGTGGAGGCTCAGGCACGCGGGTGGTGGTCGTCCAGCGTTTTGCGCAATCTGGACCGCATGACGTGCGTGTAAATCTGGGTAGTCGAGATATCGGCGTGCCCCAGCATGGTTTGCACGCTGCGCAGGTCGGCGCCGCCCTCCAGCAGGTGCGTGGCGAAGCTGTGCCGCAGCACGTGCGGTGTCAGATTGCGGAAAATGCCCACTCGCCGGCCATGTCCCGCCAATAGTTTCCAGAACGCCTGGCGCGTCATGGCGCCGCCACGCGCCGTGACGAAGAGATATCGGCTGCCCCGCCCTTTCAGGATCTGGCCGCGCGCCGTTTCCACATATTGGCGGACCGCCGCCACAGCCGACCGCCCGACCGGCACCACCCGCTGCTTGTTCCCCTTTCCGATGGTGCGCAGAACGCCCAAGTCCAGGTTCAGGTCCGAAATCCCTACGCGGCACAATTCCGACACGCGCAGCCCGCTGGCATAAAGCAGCTCCAGCATGGCGCGGTCGCGAACGCCTGTCGGGAGGGCCGCGTCCGGGGCCTGCAAGAGTTTATCGATCTGGCTCAGATTCAGGAACTTAGGAATATTCTTCCACTGTTTCGGAGTGTGCAGGTGTTCGGTCGGGTCGATCGTAACTTTGCCCTCCCGAAGCAGGAAGCGATAGAAATTGCGTAACGAAGCCAAATGCCGGGCGATGGAACGGCTGCCGAGCCCCGACCGGTAGAGCGAGTTCAGGTAGCTGATGACTGTATCTGTATGATTTACTGGCAGATGCTGGCCATTATGACTTTGGAAATATACCGCATACCGTTGCAGATCCCGACCGTAGGCTTCGAGCGAATTGGCGGCTAAGCCCTTCTCTATCCTACAGAAATTAAGGAAGTCCGTGATGTCAGGCGCGAGCGGAGTTTGGCCTGTGATTGCGGGCTGTCTCGCAGCCTCAGCATCGCACGCCTCACCCCCGGCACTCGTTGAGCCGTCTGACATTGTGCCAATGATACAATAATCGCGAAAATGTTTGGAACACTTTAGTATTCAGGTGACAGCTTGGCAGGCTCCACAACTAAAAAAGTGCTGGTCCGGCGCTTCGATCGCGAGGCTTTAACGGGCTTCGTCAATCCGCCAAGCTACCTGCTGCCCACCGGCGTGGAGCTGATGAAAACGGGCGGTACCGTGACCGTGGTTCCCTATCGGGAGGTAAAAACCGTTTGTTTTGTTAAGGATTTCGAGGCCGCCGAGGCCGAAACGAGCCAACTCGTGTTCCACACCCGGCCCAAAATGGACGGTCTTTGGGTCCGGATGCGCTTCCGCGACGGGGACGTGATGGATGGCATTCTTTCGAACAATCTCCTGCAACTGGAGCCTTACGGGTTTACCTTCATCCCTCCCGAGCCGTATTCCAACAACCAGAAAATCTTCTGCCCGCGAGAAGCCTTGAGCGAGTTTCATGTCCTGGGCGTGGTGGGCAGCCCGCTCACCCGCCGGCGCCGGAAAGAAGTGCCCAAGGAACAGATCGGGCTGTTCGAACCGGAGTGAAGGGGCCGGGCCCTTCGCCGGAATCTGTACCTACCCTACGGTGACGCCGGCCAGACGGATCTCCGCCAGGTCCACCCAGGTACATTCGATTGTGGATTGCACGAAGCAGGCACGCTCGGCGCGAATGCGGCGCGAATGGGAGAACGCGGCCCAGCGTTTGCGTGCCAACTCGTAGAGCGACTGCACGCGGTCGGGCGGAAGGTTTTGCGCGAGCGTGATGTGCGGGTGGTAAGGAAACGGCTCGCGGAAAGCTAGCGGACCATGGTTGAGGGCCCGGTACATCTCGCGGAGGTCGCGTTCGCCGCTTTGGATGCCGATGTAGATGACATCGGTCGTGGGGAAGATCTCCACCTCGCCGGCCGCGATATCGAATGGCGCAAACCCGCCGGCCACGGTCCGCGCCTGCTCGATCGCCGCATCGGCTCCGGCTTGGAGTGGCCGCGGCGGCAGGATGGTCACGTGAGCGCGTGGCAGGCAATCAGCAACCAGCTCTTTTCGCAAGTCGTCGAGAAATTCCGCCAACGGGTCAGGAATGTAAACTACCAGGGCGAAGAGGTTGATCCTCGGCGCCCCGTCTGTAGCGAAAGCCATGTGATCCCCTACCATGGTACCCGTTTAGCGGCCGGGCGACACGCACCCCGCTGGTATACTGAAAGGTTCACCCCACCACATCAGCTCAGACAGTAGGGTCGCGCGTGGAAGAATCCATTCAGATCCGCGGGGCGCGGGTCCATAACCTGAAGAACATCTCGCTGGCCATCCCGCACAACCAGTTGACGGTGGTGACGGGTGTGTCGGGTTCGGGGAAGTCCTCGCTCGCCTTCGACACCATCTACGCCGAGGGTCAGCGGCGCTACGTGGAATCGCTCTCGGCGTACGCGCGCCAGTTTCTGGAGCGGATGGAGAAGGCGGACGTCGATGAGATCGATGGCATCGCGCCGGCCATTGCGATCCGCCAGAAAAACACGAGCCGCAATCCGCGCTCGACCGTAGCCACGTCGACCGAATGCTACGACTTCCTGCGTCTTCTGTTCGCGCGCGTGGGGCGCACCTATTGCCCGCAGTGCGGCAAGCGCGTGGAGAAAGACACGGTGGATCAGGTGGCCGCGCAGATGCTGGCGCAGCCGGCGGGCTCGCGCTGGTACGTGCTGTTTCCTGTAACGCACGCCGAGCACCCCGACACGCAAAAGCTTCGCGATCATCTCTTTGAACTGCGCAAGAAAGGGTTCAACCGCCTTTTTCAGGAAGGGCGCATGTTCGAGTTCTCGACGCCGGAATCGCTGCTGGATATCAATTTTGCAAAATCGCTGTACGTGCTGGCGGATCGCATTTCCATTTCCGCGGATCTGCACCAACGCGTGGCCGATACCACTGAAATCGCCTACCGGGAAGCGGGCGAAGTGATTTTCCAGAGCGCCGGCGAGGCCGAGCGGCTGCGCTTCAGCGAGAAATTCGCCTGTAAACAGTGCGGCATCGAATTCGCTGAGCCCGAGCCGGTGTTGTTCAGCTTTAACAGCCCCGCCGGAGCCTGCCCGCGCTGCCAGGGTTTCGGCAACACCATCGATTACGACATGGACCTGGCGATTCCTGACAAGGGACTCACGCTGGACCAAGGCGCGGTGGAGCCATGGACCAAACCCAAGGGCCGCGAGTGGTTCTTGAAGCTGAAGCGGGCCGTGGCGGCGCCCAAGGGCCGCAAGATACGCATGAACGTGCCGTTCTGCGACCTCACCGACGAGGAAAAAAATTACGTCATCGAAGGCGGGCCGGGTTTCGGCGGGATTCGCGGGTTCTTCAACTATCTGGAAACCAAGAAATACAAGCTGCACGTACGCGTTTTTTTGAGCCGGTACCGCGGGTACGCGCGCTGCCCGGAATGCAACGGCGCGCGGTTGCGCAAGGAAGCGCTGTACGTGAGAGTGGGCGGCAAGAATCTGGCCGACGTGGTTCGCCTGAACATCGCCGAGGCTCAGGCATTTTTCGATCTGCTTGAGCTAGCGCCCGAGGAAACCGCGATCGCGGACAAGATTCTGGTCGAAATCCGCCAGCGTCTGAAATTCCTGAACGACGTGGGCCTGGACTACCTGACGCTCGACCGGCTCTCGTCCACGCTTTCCGGTGGCGAAGCGCAGCGCATCCAACTGGCTACGTGCCTCGGCTCGCGGCTGGTGGGCGCGTGCTACGTGCTGGATGAGCCGTCTATCGGGCTGCACACACGCGATACCGGGCGGCTGATTCGCATTTTGGAAGAGCTGCGCGGCCTGGGGAATACGATCCTGGTGGTCGAGCACGATCCGGAGGTGATGCGCGCCGCCGACCGCATCGTCGACCTGGGGCCGGGCGCGGGCGAAAACGGCGGCAAAGTGATCTACGATGGCACGTACCGCGATTTGATGAGCGGCAACGACGGGTCGCTCACCGGGCGCTACTTGCGCGGCGAAATGCGCGTGACTTTACCCAAGGAGCGACGGCGCGTGAATCCGCGGCGCATGCTGCGCATTGCGGGTGCGCGGCTGCACAATCTGAAAAACCTCGACATCGAGATTCCCCTCGGCATGTTGACGGCGGTGACGGGCGTCTCGGGCTCGGGGAAATCGACGCTGGTGCACGACGTGATTTACCGCTCGCTCGAAGCCATTCTCAAGAAATCGGAAGGGCTTGAAGAGAATCAAGAGTTGACTGAAGAAGAAACGCTGGAAGCCACCGCGAAAATGTCTTGCCGGCGCGTGGACGGCGCGGAGCGGTTGCGCGAAGTAGTGCTGGTGGACCAGTCGCCCATCGGCCGCACGCCGCGCTCGAATCCGGTGACCTATATCAAGGCGTTCGACCTGATACGCGCGCTGTTCGCCTCGACCAAGGAAGCCGACAAACGCGGCTACACCGCCGGGCACTTCTCGTTCAATATTCCGGGCGGCCGCTGCGAGACCTGCCAGGGCGATGGCACGGTGACGGTGGAGATGCAGTTTCTAGCCGACGTCGAGCTGGTGTGCGATGAGTGCAAGGGCACGCGCTACAAGAGCAGCATTCTGGACATTCGCTACCAGGGCCTGAACATTCACGAGGTGCTGCAGTTGACGGTGGATGAGGCGATCCGTTTTTTCAACAGTGCGCCGCGCGTGGTGGCGAAGTTGAAGGTGCTGTCGGAAGTGGGCCTGGGTTACCTACGCCTGGGCCAATCGGCCACGACTCTGTCGGGTGGGGAGGCCCAGCGCGTGAAGCTGGCTGCGCACCTGGCGCAGGCCTCGTGCGAAGGCACGCTCTACATTTTCGACGAGCCGACTACCGGCCTGCATTTCGACGACATCGCCAAACTGCTGGGGGCGTTTCAACGGTTGATCGAAAACGGCGGGTCACTGTTGGTGATCGAACACAATCTCGACGTGATCCGCGCGGCGGATTGGGTGATCGACTTGGGGCCGGAGGGTGGGGACAAAGGCGGGTACGTGGTGGCGACGGGGACGCCGGAGCAGATTGCGAAGGCGGAGGGGTCGTGGACGGGGAAGTATTTGAGGTAGGAGACGCGCTGGCCCAGCTGGTCTGACTGCAGGCTCTACGAGGTTGTTGCACGTAGCATGGAGGTTGAAAAATGCGCACTGGGTACGACACGGCCCAGATCTGTTTGAATGGCCACGAGGTGAATTCGTGCTCCGCTTCTCAACCCGAATTCAACGCCGACTTCTGTAAGGATTGGGGTGCCAGAACCATCCGAAGTTGCCTCTCGTGCAGTGCGGCCATTCGTGGTTACTTTCACGTGCCTGGTGTTCTATCGGCCGGTGGCCTTGACGTTCCTGCCCACTGTCACGCGTGCGGCAAACCTTACCCATGGACCGACGCAAAGATCCAGGCAGCAAAGGAGCTGTCGGATGAACTGTCTGAGCTCAACGAGGAAGAACGAGAACAATTAAAGAAGAGCATCGACGACATCGTCGCGGATACTCCTCGCACACCTTTGGCAGCGACACGCTTCAAACGGTTAGCAGGCAAAGCTGGGATCGGTGCGCTTGAAGCATTCAAGAGCATCCTTACTAGTGTTCTCACCGAAGGGGCAAAGAAAATTCTCTTTCCGTGAGCTAGACGTCTAATCCCGCAGCTTCTTCAGAATGTGCTTGGCCAGATTTTCATTGACCTCCCGGTGTCTCGGCACAGGCTGAGCGATTCCACTGCGGGGATTGCGATACCAATCATGCCGGCCGCCGTGTCGCACGAGCACGCACCCAGCTTCCTCCAGGCGGCGGACCAGATCTTGCCGCTTCATGGAACGGTCAGCTCAGCCACCTTGCGTATTCCAGGAATCTCACCGCTCGTCAGGTCTAGAAAGAGGTCTTTCAGGCTCTCCTGCAGATCCTCCAGGCTTTCACCCTGAGTCATGTAGTCAGGGTACTCTTCGAAGTACCCGAGCCATTTGTCTCCGTCCTGCCAATAGACGTACCGGGCCGTATTCATGCTTTTAGTTTAACGGCGGCTGCGGGGGAATTGGTATCCGATTACATCCATGGCTCCGGCGTTCAGACGGCGTGCGTTGGCGTTGATGATCTGAGTATCCTTCGCCTCCCGCTTCGCCTTTTGGAGGCGCGCCAAATATGTGCGTGAGGCCCGCTCGACGAAAGCCGAGCGATTGGGACCGGTCCGGTCTATGGACTTCAGCAGGTCTTCGGGAAGGGTGATCGAAGTCTTGATTCGCACAAGACAGTTGTACCTCCTCGGAACCACAAGCCGCAGGTTCCCGCAGAAGGCGCGTGACCCTGCGCTACGGAACGCATCACGCCGGGGACGGTTTCATGCGTCCCTTCTCCAAATTCGGCAGGAAAGCTGTTAGCAGGCCGATCACGGGCAGAAAGGCGCAGACGTGATAGACGAAATCGATGCTGGTGCGGTCGGCCAGTTCGCCTAGCAGGGCTGCGCCGACGCCGCCCATGCCGAACGCCAGGCCGAAGAAGAGCCCGGAGATCATGCCGACTTTTCCGGGGATCAGGTCCTGCGCATAGACCAGGATGGCGGAAAACGCCGACGCGAGAATCAGGCCGATCACGACGCTCAAAATGCCGGTCCAGAACAGGTTGGCATAGGGCAGCAGCAACGTGAACGGGAGAACACCGAGGATCGAGCACCAGATGACATACTTGCGGCCGATGCGGTCGCCGATGGGACCGCCGATGATGGTGCCGGCCGCGACCGCGCCCAGGAAAACGAACAGATGCACCTGCGCGTTCTGCACGGACACGTGAAACTTGTGCATCAGGTAAAAGGTGTAATAGGTGATGAGGCTCGCCAAGTAGAAATACTTAGAAAATACCAGGGCAATCAAAACCACAACTGAGAATACGACCTTCCGGGAAGACAAAGCCGGGCGATGTTCCGTATGCGTCGCCGGGGATTTCGCCTTTGCCTCGTGGTGTTTTTTTGACCACGTGCCGACGTTCGCGAGCACGATGATCGCGAGAAGCGCCGCCAGCGAAAACCAGGCGATGCTGGATTGCCCCCTGGGCAGAACGATGAATGCGGCGAGCAGAGGGCCCAGCGCCGATCCGGCATTGCCGCCAACTTGAAACAGCGACTGTGCAAGACCGTGCTGCCCGCCCGAAGCCATGCGCGCCACGCGTGACGACTCCGGGTGAAACACGGCGGAGCCCACGCCCACGAGAGCCACAGCAACCAAAATCTTGCCGAAACTGACGGCCAGCGACAGTAGCAGCAGGCCGACGAGTGTGAATCCCATGCCGGCGGTGAGTGAATACGGCTTGGGGCGGCGGTCCGTGTAAAATCCCACCAGGGGCTGGAGAAGCGACGCCGTCGTCTGGCCGGTGAGGGTGATCAGGCCGATTTGTCCGAAATCGAGATGGAACGCACTTTTCAATAACGGATAGATCGCCGGGACCAGCGATTGCACCATGTCGTTCAGGAAATGGCAGAAGCTGATGGCGGCCAGGATCGTGAAGGCGGTATTCGGCCGCACACCCTTTGGGGCCTCTGCCGGGATCGTAGTGACGTTAGTTCCCATCGATGTTTTAGATGGTTTTTACAGAGCCGCAGGCTTCGCCGGAATCGTTTTGCGGCGCTTCAAACCACTATAGCGGACACGCTCCCGCTGCGCCGCGGCGTCAGATCGGCCTGGGCTGGAACGCGGATGAGGCGGCCGGCAGCAGTGGGGAACGAACCGGTATGATAATGATTCTAACGAGGGTGATGTTTAGCAGTTTCCGGCACGCTGAGTTACGCGCCCGCCCGGCTCGCGGCTTGGGGTACGCCCCGTTGAGGGCTGCGAAGCAAACTCAAAACTGTGAAGAAAATGAAACTATGCTGGCGCCGTTGTGAAGCCGTCTCAACTGCCGTATTTCGTCGCGGCCGCGTACTCTCTAGCCGTAGCCGCGATTGGCATTTTCGCTTTCGGGACCCCGCCGCCGCGTTTCATGGACTTGTTTTTGGTTGGAATCGCGCTCACGACGGCGCGATGGTCATGGCGGCCGGCCTTGGTGCTGTATTTCTGTTCGCTGTTGACAGTAGCTTGGATATTGCCCCCCAACGGGTCGTTTGCGGTGACGGGAGGGGTATGATCAGTTGCGCATGGCGCTGTACGGCATCACAGCGGTTGTGATTATGAGCGCCGTGGAGTACGCAAAGAGGCGCGGGAAGCGCGGCGAGTGAATTGCGAGTCTGGAGAAAATCAGTGAATCGATTGTGGACGCTCGTGCTGCTTGCTTGCGCCGGCGCTTTGGCGCAAACGAACCCGCTCTATCTCGATCCGCATCAGCCCATCGAAGTGCGTGTGCGCGATTTGCTTGGGCGCATGACGCTCGAAGAGAAGATCGGGCAGATGAACATGCCATGCGTGTATGTGGACGAGCTGGGGAAAGAAATCCCGGCAAAGATCGACGCCTGCCGCCGGTTCACCGAAGGAACGCGCGAGGCGAGTGTCGGACCGGGCGGAGGATTTTTTACTCTGCCGAATACGATTCTGCCCGAAGGCACGCGCCGCGAAGCGGAATTTCTGAACGAGCTGCAGAAGATCGCCACGGAAAAGACGCGGCTGAAAATTCCACTGCTCGAAACTGAAGAAGGCACGCACGGGCTGATGTGTTCGGGCGCCACCGTTTTCCCGGAGGGACTGGCCATCGGCAGCACGTTCAACATGGATCTGGTGCGGCGGATCTATACCGCCGCGGCCCGGGAAGCGCGCGCCATCGGCATTCACCAGATCTTCACGCTGGTGATCGAGCCGAACCGCGATCCGCGCCTGGGTCGCAACCAGGAAGGCTTTAGTGAAGATCCGTACCTGTGCGCGCGCGTCGCGGAGACCATTGTGGGCGCGGCGCAAGGCGATGACGTTTCCGCGCCCGATAAAGTAGTCGCCGGGCTGTGCCACTACCCGGGCCAGGGCCAGCCGGCGAGTGGATTCGAGCGCGGCGCCATGGAAATTTCCGAGCGCATGCTGCGCGAAGTGTTTTTGCCGCCGTGGATGGCTGGGATCAAGAAAATGGGCGGCCTGGGCGTGATGGCGACTTACCCTGCAATCGATGGCGTGCCCACACATTCCTCCGAATGGATTCTCACGAAGATTCTGCGCGAGGAAATGGGATTCCAGGGTCTGGTGCTTGGCGAGGGGAGCGGGCTGTCGACGCTGATCTACGAGGGCATTGCGCCGGACCAGAAGAAGGCCGGCGAGCTGGCCATCAAAGCAGGCGTGGATGTAGGGATTTCCTACGAGCCGGCTTACATGCGCCAGCTTGTCGAAAACGTGCGCGAGGGGCGTGTCTCGATGGCATACATCGATCGCGCGGTTGGCCGCATTCTGCGACAGAAGTTCCGGCTGGGGCTGTTCGATCACCCGCTGGTCGATCCCCAGCGCGCCGTCGAGGTCACGCACACGAAGGAACACCAGGATCTGGCGCTCGCCGTGGCGCGCGAAGGCATCGTTCTGCTTAAGAACCAGAACAATCTGCTGCCGCTGAAGAAAAGCATCAAGTCGATTGCGGTGATCGGGCCGAATGCCGACGATGCGCATAACCTGCTGGGCGATTACGTGGCTCACAAGGTCTTGCAGCACGTGATCACGGTACGGGAAGGCATTCAGGCAAAGGCCGGTCCTGGGGTTCGCGTGGACTTCATCAAGGGCTGCGACGTCATGGGCACGCGCTTAAACGAAATCGAGAAGGCGCGCCAGGCGGCCAAGAACGCCGATGTGGCAGTGGTCGTGGTGGGCGAGAACGCGCGTGAGGAGAAGGACGCGACCGACGGCGAAGGCTATGATGTGGCCAGCCTCGATTTAACCGGGCAGCAGGAAGAACTGGTGGAAGCCGTGGCCGGGACGGGCACGCCGACAGTGGTGGTGCTGGTGAACGGAAGGCCGCTCTCCGTGCGTTGGATCGCGGAGCACGTGCCCGCCGTGGTGGAGGCCTGGCTGCCGGGAGAGCGGGGTGGCGCGGCCGTGGCGGATGTTTTGTTCGGCGACTACAATCCCAGCGGGCGCCTGGCGATCACCGTGCCGCGCCACGTGGGCCAGTTGCCCGCTTACTACAACTACAAACCATCCAAGGAATATTGGATCAAGGATGGATGGGGCCGGCGCTACGTGGACATGAGCCCGCTGCCGCTATGGGATTTCGGCTACGGGTTGAGTTATACGACGTTCGAATACAGCAATCTTCGCATCGAAAGCGATATGCGCATCGAAGGCAACCAGCGCCAGGCGAAGATCCACCAGGGCGGCGAGGTTCTTGTCAGCGCCGATGTGCGCAACGCGGGGGAGCGCGGCGGCGCCGAAGTTGTGCAACTTTACATCCGCGACGTCATCAGCTCGGTGACCACGCCAGTCAAGCAGTTGAAGGGGTTTGCGAAGGTGACGCTCAATCCCGGCGAGAAGAAGACGGTCCATTTCAAGCTCACGCCGGAGGATTTGTCTCTGCTCGACCGTCAGATGCAGCGCCTCGTCGAGCCGGGCGAGTTCAAAGTGATGGTCGGCCATTCGTCGGCGGACATCCGGCTCACCGGGAGTTTCGAAGTGGTGGAGTGACGGTCAGTGAACCGCTGTTTGCCTTCTGGTACAATGCCCTACCAGTCAATTTCGCCATGCCTGTTACCGCAGCCAGTGATCCCAAACAAGCCATCGGACGCGCACCGGAGCGGCTGACGCTCGGCGAGCGGCTCGCCCTTACCGGAAAATTCATTGCGCTCGAAGTGTATACGCCGGAAACGCTGCCCTTGCGGCGGATCGAGGCCATCGGGGACTCCATCGAAGACTGCGCGCGGCAATTGACCAAGCGCGGCCACGATCCCATGCACTTCGAATTTTCACGCCTCGAACCTCCCTACTGATGCCGGCCGGGGTCCATCGCGCGTGCTGGTTCCCAAGTCCGGGGCGATGCGCGGATGCGGTTCGCTCGCCTTTTTGAGGAACCGCCATGCAAGAGCGGCGCGTCGAAACCCGTTACCTGTGCTCGGATCTGGTCCGGCTGCTGTGGTCCGAAGGGCAGCAAAAAGAGCACGACGAGACCGTAGTGCTCGAGAATATCTCGACCTCGGGCGCATGCGTACAGGCTGAAATTCCGGTGGACGAGAATACGCGCGTGCGTCTGGTTTGCCGCAAGCAGGAGTTCCACGGCTATGTCCGCTCCTGCTACTGGCGGGACGACGGATACTTCCTGGGGATCGCGTTCGACGCGGACTCACAGTGGTCGAAAGCCAAGTTCAAGCCGGAGCATTTGCTCGATCCAGGCGAGGTCAAGCCGCGCCGTCCGAAACCGCTGGTGATGTGCACCGGGATGTGTGGGGCATAGAAGCACACCGCTCACCGTGGCGATAGGCTGGCAGGACTACTTTTTTTCCCAGCCCGCGGCTTCGAGCGCTTCCTTGGCGACCTTGGCGGTGTTGGCGTGAATGGTGACCGTGTCTTCCAAGTGAACCGCGTAGCCGCCCGCCAGCACGATAGCTACGGCCGTCCCCTCGCGCAAAGCTGTCTCGATTACGAGGCGGTCGCGGCGTTTGAGTCCTTCCAAAGTGAGCGAGAGGCCGCCGAGCTGATCTTCACGGTACGGGTCGGCGCCGGCGACGTAGACGAGTAATTCCGGGTGAAAACCGTGGAGAGGAAAACGGTAGGCCGCGCTCAGACGCTCGAGATATTCCTCGTCGTTCACGCCATCGCTCAAATGGACGTCGACCGAGGACGGCGGTTTCTGCGCGGGGTAGTTGTTGAACTGGTGGATGGAGAGGGTGAAAACCGTGGGATCGCCTGCGAAAATGGCGGCGGTGCCGTTGCCGTGGTGATTGTCGCAATCCACTACCATGGCGCGCGTGATTTTCCCTTCGCGCTGTAGTTTCCGGATGCCGACGGCGATGTCGTTGATGGCGCAAAAGCCTTCGCCATGATCCGGAAAGGCGTGATGGAATCCGCCGCCGATGTTATAGGCGACGCCCTGCTCGAGCGCGAGGTGCGCGGCCAGCGTGGTGCCACCCGCGGCGAGGCAGAAGGCCCGGGCCATCTCCGGCGAATACGGAATTTCGAGCTGCAGGATCTCCTCGTAACTCAACTTGCCGGTCTTGAGACGCTGGATCCAGCCGCGCTCGTGGACCAGCAGCAAGTCTTCGTCGGGAGCGGGCTCGGGCGCAACGAAATCCTCCGGCGTGGCGAAGCCCTCGGCCAGCAGGCGCTCGCGGATCAGCCGGAATTTTTGCGAGGGGAAAACGTGACTGCCAAGATTGAGATCGTAGCCCTCGTGATAGACCAAGTGGAAGGGCAGCATTTCAAACTCCGGCCGGACGCGTGGCTTCGGCCTGCACTGCGGTGAGTGCGGCGACGTTGAATACATCGTTAGCGGAACAGCCGCGCGAAAGATCGTTAGCCGGCCGGGCGAGCCCCTGGATTACCGGGCCGATGGCGAGCGCTCCCGCCAGACGCTCGACCAGTTTGTAGGCGATGTTGCCCGCGTCCAGGTCGGGAAAGATGAGGGTGTTGGCGCGCCCGGCGACGCCCGATGCGGGCGCTTTTGACCGCGCGACTGCGGGGATCACAGCGGCGTCAAGTTGCAACTCGCCGTCGATGTTGAGATCCGGAGCGCGCTCGCGGGCGTGGCGCAGAGCCTCCGTGACTTTGTCCACGCGAGCGTGCCGGCTGCTCCCCTTGGTGGAAAACGAAAGTAGGGCGACCGCCGGTTCTGCGCCAATGATGCGCCGCGTGGTTTCGGCTGTGGCAATTGCGATTTCCGCCAGGTCGACGGTCGAAGGGTCAACAACAACCGCGCAATCCGCGAATGCCATCAGGCCATTGTGACCGATCTCGCGGTTATTGAGCGCCATGATGAAGGCGCTCGAGACTAAGCGGACGCCCGGCGCGGGTCCGATCGCGTGTAGTGCGGCGCGGACGGTATCCGCAGTGGTGTTTACGGCGCCGCCCACGCTGCCATCGGCGTCGCCCGCCGCTACCATCAGAGCGGCGAAGTAAAGAGGCTGGCGCGCAAGTTCCTGGGCTTCGGCGTGCGTCACGCCACTGGCTTTCCGGCGCTCATAGAGCAACGCGGCATAATCGCGCACACGGTCGCAGGCTGCCGGGTCGATGAACGTGACGCCCGGAAGCGCGGAGTTTGGCGTTTGCCTAATCAGGATTGGCTGTGCGATGCCTTCGCGCGCGAGCCGTTCAGCCGCCTCGATCACGCGCGGGTCATCGCCCTCCGGAAACACAATGCGCTTGCGCAGCGGGCGCGCACGGGCGATCAAGCCCGCCAGAAACGCCACGGCGGATTCGGGAGGCGGCATACCGGGGACCGAATTTACTGGAGCGTCGCGCATGAGCTCGGTCACCTGATTCTACACAACTCGATTTACGGATCGACGCAAGATTCTGAGGATGAGGCTGATCGGTTCGCCGCAGAATTTTTGTTACCCGAGGTAGCAATGCGTCAAGAACTGACCACGCCGCTGAATCTAAAAAGTATCGCTCAATTGAAAATTAGGTGGAAGGTCTCGATGCAAGCCATTATTCGGCGGGCTAGGGATTTGGAGATTATTTCGGATCGAGCATATCGTTATCTGTTCGAACAGATGGCATGGCGTGGATGGAGAGTAAAAGAACCGGCGAGCGTTGCTGTCCCTATCGAGCGCCCGCGCGGTTTAAGAGAGATGGCCGAATTGATCTATGGAAAACCAATAAACCTTGAAAGGCTATCTTCCGCAACGCTTGTGGGTACAAACAGGTTGAAACAAATCATGGACGCTCACGCTGGGTACACCGAACACATCGAAGGTGCCCGCCAAAAACCTGAAGTTGTAATGATGACGGCACGCAGAGGGGAGCGCACTGGTTAGGGTCGCGGCCTTGCTCCGCATATTAGGTGCCAGTGGTCTGTGTCAAAGGTACAATCATCCAGGAATGCCTGTCCTACCGCCTAATCCCCTAGAAACTTGCCGAAGGGCCGCAATCCTCTGACGTTGTCGCAGACGGCCTTGATGCCGGCGGTGAGCGGGATGGCCAGCAAAAGGCCCGCCGCGTCCCAGAGAAAACCCCACAGCATCAGGGCAAACGTCACGGCGAGCGGGTTCAAATGCACGCGCGAGCCGACGATCTTGGGATAGAGCAGGTTCATGGCGATGAGGTGGAGCATCGCGATGACGAAGATGATGATCAAGAAACTGGCCAGCGGACTGCCCCCGGCAATCGCCACGATCGCCGGAGGAAGCAGGGCCAGCGGCAGGCCGACGTAAGGCACCAGGCTCAGGAAACCGCTGACGGGGCCGGCCAGCAGCGGGTATGGCAGACGGATGGCCATAAATGCCAGGGAGCTCATCACGGCCAGCAGTATGCCCAGCACGAAATTGCCCACCACGAAGCCGCGCACCATGTCGCCAATGCCTTGCAGGCTGCGTGCCGCGGCCATGCGGTCTTCACCTTCGAAAAACTGCAGAAAGCTGCGGTGAATGTGATCGCGCCAGCTCAGCATGAAATAGACCAGAAACGGCACGAACGAAGCCATCAGCAAGATCTGGTAGAGCGAACCGATGCGGTCATAGAGCAAATCGCTGAGCTGTTTTTGTTCCTCATGAATCCGGACTTCCGGGATGTTCACCGGGAAGCCGGGGGGCAGGCCAAGTGGTTGCAAGCCCGGGGGCAGAGCTTGGGGCTGCGCAACGGGCTCCTGATTGCGCTTACGGCGGGACGAAGGCTGCGGCTGCTGCGGCGGTGGAGGAGCGGGCTGCGGCTGCTGCCGCGCCGGCACGAGCAAGCGGTAGGTGGAGTTCTCCAAGTCGTCGATTTTGTGGCGCGCGCCTTCCACCACTTCATTGACGCGCTGGCTGAAGCGCGGCATCTCGTCCCAAAGCCCGGCGATCTGCGTGTATGCGCCCAGCCCCAAAAGATATAACAGCATCAGCGCGGTGCTGCATACCACGAAACTGGCGACGCTGCGCGGGAAGCGCACGCGCATGAGCAGTCCGACGAACGGTTCGAGGATAAATGCGATGATGACGGCGATGATCGAGGTGACGAAGAAGACGCGCGCCCAATAGAGAATTGCGAAGATCACGCCCAGCGCGATGACGGGATTCGCAAGGACGCGCAATTCCTGGGACTTCAGCAGGTCCTGGCCTTTCAAAGGCCGCATGAGGATGGCCACGGTGGCGGCAGCTCTCCCTCGAATCTACCACGCGGCTGCCTATAATGAAATTGCGCATGTCTCTCCACTGGATCGCCGCCCGGACGCCGTTCGCGCGCTCAGCCGCCTTCGACTGCCAATGAATCCCACCGGCCGCGTTCTGGCGCTCGACCTCGGAAAAAAGCGGATTGGTCTGGCCATCAGCGACGGGCTGGGCATTACGGCGCAGGGCCTGGAGACGCTGGCGCGCATCAACAAGCGCACGGACCTGGCTATCCTCGCCAAGCTGATCCAGGAGCGAGGGGTAACGCAGATTCTGATGGGAAATCCGCTGCACATGAGCGGCCGGGAGGGCCGGCAATCGGAGTGGACGCAAGAGTTTGCGCGAGACCTGGAGAAGCGCACGGGGATTCCGGTGAAGATGTGGGACGAGCGGCTCACGACGGTCGAAGCTTCGCGCGTGCTGCGGGCGAGCGGCATCGGGATCGAGAAGCGGGCGGCGGCGGTCGACCGGCTCTCGGCGGTGATCCTGCTGCAAAGCTATCTGGATTCGGCGGCCTCCCGCGCGGGTGATTGGCGGTGAAGCTACTCCGTTGGGCGGGTGTGCTGCTGCTGCTCGCGGCGGTGGGCGCGGGATATGTCGCATACGAATTGACGCGCCCCTACGCGGCGTTCGGGGAGGAGAGCATCATCGATTTCCCCAAGGGCACGAGCACCACCAGCATGGCCAGCAGGCTTGCGAATGCCGGCGTGATCGCCCATGCCTGGGCGTTCCTGGCGGCACGCGCACTTTATCCAGGGCGCACGCTGATGGCCGGCGAGTATCGCTTCGCCAAACCGGCCTCGGTGCTCGAAGTTTACGACCGCATCGCGCGCGGCGATGTATTTTATTACGTTCTGGTGGTGCCCGAGGGCCACAATATGTTTGAGATTGCGGCGGCGGTCGAAAAGCTGAAGCTGTTTCCGGTGGCGGATTTTCTGCGCGCGGCGCGCGACCCTTCGTCCATCCGCGACCTCGATCCCGCGGCGCCCACGCTCGAAGGCTACCTGTTCCCGAGCAGCTACCGGCTTGACCGCCACACCATCCCAGCGAAGCTGTGCCTGCTGATGACGGCGCGGTTCCGTGAAGTCTGGAAGCAACTTGGCGCGCCCGCGAATGTTCACGATGCCGTCACGCTCGCCTCGCTCGTCGAGCGCGAAGCCCGCTTGCCCGCGGACCGGCCGCTGATCTCATCGGTGTTCCACAACCGCCTGAAGACTGGCATGAAACTGGATTGCGACCCCACTACCATCTATGCCGCGCTGCTGGCCGGACGCTATACCGGCGTGATTCACCAGTCTGACCTGGCCAGCACGAGCCCGTACAATACTTACCGCCATGCGGGCCTGCCGCCCGGACCGATCGGCAACCCCGGCAAGGATTCGCTGGCCGCGGCCTTGCATCCGGCCGAGACGGATTACCTTTACTTCGTGTTGCGGCCGAACGGATCCGGTGCGCATAATTTCTCGAAAAGCATGGAGGAGCATCTCGCCGCCACCGCCCAATATCGCCGTGCCAGCCAACGCCAACAGGTCGAAGAAATCGCGACTCCGCGAGTATCTGGACGAAAGAAATCTCAGCGCCATCAGTGAACGGGAGTGGGGTGAACTGGCCGTGCACCTGGCGCCGGTGTCGGAGAGCTACTTGCGTCGATTGCTGGCTGAGACGGGGATTCCGGTAGAGCCGCCCTTCGGCGGCGTGCGCCAAAAAACCTTCGATGAGCTGGAGCGATCGCTGCTGGAAATGGAGGAAGTGTATTCGCGCGCCAGCGACGCGGGCGACTGGGCGCGCGCGCAGCAGTGCCGGAACGCGGTGATCCAAGCGAAAGATCACGCCCGGCTCGCCGCGCGCAGCCCGAAGGCCTCACCTGAGAAGAAAGCTCAGAAAGAAGAAATGATCCAGTGGATGCTCGTGTGGCTGGAGAACCCCGGAATCTTCCCCGCGTGGGTTAAACTGCGGAAAATGAAAACGTGAAGGGAACGGGCCGGCGCCCGCTCCATTTAGACGTGAGGATCGAGCATCTTCTGGACTTCAGACTTGCCGACCGCGCCCACCCGCTGCTCCACCACTTTGCCGTCCTTGAAAAGCAGCAGCGTAGGAATGCCGCGAACGTTGTAACGCATGGCGGTTTGACCGTTGTCGTCCACGTTGAGTTTGCCGACCTTAGCTTTACCGGCGTATTCCGACGCGATGGTATCGATGGTTGGCCCCATCTGGCGGCACGGGCCGCACCACTCGGCCCAGAAATCCACCAGCACGGGTTCCGGCGACTTGAGCACGTCGCTATCGAATGCCGCATCGGTAAACGTCAATGTGCTGTTACCTGCCATCTCTAACCCCCATTTCTATTCGATACCGTTTTGGGCCAAAGGATGCAGCAGCCTTGCCGCCATCCAGCAGCCGCTGGTACAGGGCAGCGTATTCCGAAGCCGAAACCCGCCAGGAATAATCCTTTAGCATGCCGCGCCGCATCATAATTTCCCAGCCCGCCCGGTCTTGGAACACGGTGGCAGCAGCGCGAATAGCCTCTAGCAAGGCCGCAGCCGAGTAGTCTTCAAACTTGAACCCCGTCCCATCCCCGATGGTATCATCAAGCCCGCCCGTCGAGCGAACCACCGGCACGGTACCATAGCGCAGGCTGTACATCTGGTTGAGGCCACTGGGCTCGTACTGGCTGGGCATGAGGAACATATCGGCCCCGGCTTCAATTTTGTGCGCCAGGGCTTCGTCATACCCGATGCGCACGGCAATGTGTTCCGGGTAAGCGGCGGCCGCTTCGCGCAGGCCGGCTTCATAATCCGCGTCGCCCGATCCAAGCACCACCAGGTAGAGATCGCCGGCGGCCAGCTCGGCGGCAATTTCGAGAATCAGCTCCGTGCCTTTCTGGCTGGTCAGGCGCGAAACGACGCCCAGCAGCGGCCGGTCCATGGCGGCGGGCAGCCCGAATTGCTTGACCAGATCCTGCTTGCAGAGCCGCTTGCCGCGGAGATCATCGGCTGAGTAACGCGCGGCCAGGTAGGGGTCAGTCTCCGGGTTCCAGTGGGTGTAATCCACGCCATTCAGAATCCCGTGCAGGTCTGGCGCGCGCGCGCGCAGCGCTCCATCGAGGCCGAAGCCATATTCCTCGGTCTGGATTTCGGCGGCATATCGCCGGCTCACCGTGCTGAGGGCATCGCTAAAGTTGATCCCGCCTTTGATGCAGCTGACCTTGCCGAAGAATTCGATCCCGTCGATGTTGAAGACGCGGCGGTCAAGGCCGATCTGCGGAAGCACGGTGGGGGGGAACAATCCCTGGTACCCGAGGTTATGGATGGTGAACAGCGTTCTCATGCCAATGAAAGTCGGGTCGTAGGCAAACACGGTGCGCAGGTAGACGGGGATCAACCCGGTCTGCCAGTCGTGACAATGCAGGATCCGCGGGCGGAACACGCGGCGCGCCACCGCCAGCGCAGCTCGCGAAAGGACCGCAAAGCGCACGGCGTTGTCGGGATAATCGCCCTTAGCATCGCCATAGTAGCCGTCGCGGCCGTAAAGCGAGGGGGCCTCCAGAAAGTAATACGCTGTGCCGACGGAATCGATCTGGTAGAGGCTGGTCTCATAAACCGTGCCGCCGATCCAAACCGGCAGCGAGTCATAGACGCGCCGCGCGGCGCTCAGGTCGATTTCCCGGTAGCGGGGAATCAGCACGGCGACTTCGCAATCGAACGCGCGTAATGCAGCGGGCAGAGAACCCACGACATCGGCGAGCCCTCCTGTTTTTGCGAAGGGCGCGGCCTCGGAGGCTACCATCAGAACTTTGATCATGAGCGGGGAATATTAATTATGACAGAGCGGGTGGGCTGGCGACTCGGAAAGTCGGAAGTGGTGCTTTAGAGACGTGGCCCCGCTACTCGAAAGCCCGCCGGCGTTTCCCTATTGCTTTCCAATAAAAATTATGGGCATGCTTCGTATGTTTTACCAATAGGAGAATCAATGGCCAATAGAGGCTGGCCCACTTCTTCTCCGCTGAGGAGCGGTGTGCATGAGACGACTTCGTGCCTGGTTCTTGCGTCTGGGGGGCCTGTTTAGTCGGGCACGCCGGGAGCGTGAGTTGGCAGATGAGCTGGAAAGCCACCTCCAACTCTCATCCGCAGTTTTTTCGCGCTTCGGTACGCCGACTTGGGCTACAACCCCGACAACCTCCTGGAGGGTGGTTTCAGGTTACCGGCGGAGCGTTACAAAGCCGGCAGGCTGCGGAATCAGTTTCGTGCGGAGCTCGTGCGCCGTGTGCGGGCATTGCCGGGCGTCGTCTCTGCCACTTTCAGCTTTCCTGCGTTAGCGTCTTGCTGGTCTACGCCCATCGAAATCGGCGGCCAGCCCAGTAGTGGCACGCCACGCGCGTGCTTGCGGTTCTCCGAGGATCGTTTCTTCGAGACGATCGGCATCCAATTGCTTCAGGGGCGCACCTTTGATGAGGAAGACATGGTGCACGCCCGAAAAGTTGCCGTAGTCAACCGGGCCTTTGTGAGCAGATATTTCGGGGGCGAGAATCCTCTAGGCCGTCAAATCACGGGGCTGCGAAACGAAATGATGGGTTCCACTATTTCCCAGACGGCTTGGTTCGAGATTGTCGGAGTCGTGGCCGATACGAGACACAACAGCGACACGGAGGAGGCCGTACAGCCGATAATGTTTGTTCCGTTCACGACGGCCGGAGAGTCCCTGTTCCACCAGATACTCATCGTGCGAACCGCGGGAGAGCCCGAGAACCTGGCGAATGCCGTTCGGAGGACGCTTGCAGAGCTCGACCAGGAACCAGCGATGGACGGTCCCCGGCCGGTACGGGAATGGCTGGATATGAACTGGTACACACAGCCGCGCTTCTTGTTGACGATGCTCGTCGCCTTCGCCTTACTGGGACTGGTGCTGGTGAGTATTGGCGTCTACGGGGTGCTCTCCTATGACGCATCGCAACGAACGCATGAGATTGGTATTCGTATTGCGCTCGGCGCACAAGGGGGCGAGGTACGCTGGCTGGTGCTGAAGGCTGGTCTGCGATCGCTGCTGGCGGGAATTGCAATCGGTGTGCCGACGAGCCTAGCACTCACGAAGGTTCTCCACAATCGGATTTGAGGGATCAAAACCGCTGACCCACTGACGCTTGTCGCACTGGCTTTGTTGCTGACCGCCGTGGGCCTCGCGGCCTGCTACATACCAGCGCGCCGCGCCGCGAAAGTGGACCCCATGGTGGCATTGCGGTTCGAGTAGCGGCGACGCACTCACCCAGTTAGCTTCAGGACTCCAGGTAGGTGTATCCTTGCAGCCCTTCTTCATAGAAGCGCAGCAGGTTACCGGATTGCTCGTAGGTCATGCGGCTTTCGCGGACGGCGGTTTCGACGTCTTTGCGCAGCTTTGTAACCAGCGTGTCGACGTTGAACTGCACGTACTTGAGCACCTCGCGCACGGTATCGCCTTTGATCACGGCGTCGAGAATGACATCGCCCACCTCGTTGAGCTTCACGTGGACGGCGTTGGTATCGCCGAACAGGTTGTGCAGGTCGCCCAGGATCTCCTGGTAGGCGCCCAGCAGGAAGGCCCCGAGGTAGTATTCCTGACCGTTCGTGAAGGGATGCAGCGGCAGCGTACGCTTCACGTCGCGGCGATCGATAAACTGATCGACCTTGCCGTCGGAATCGCATGTGATGTCGCCCAGCACGGCGTTCTGCGTGGGGCGTTCGTCCAGCCGGTGGATCGGCATGATGGGGAACAATTGCTTGATGGCCCAGCTGTCGGGCATGCTCTGGAAGAGCGAGAAGTTGCAGAAGTAGGTGTCCGCCAGCATGGCGTCCAGACCCTCGAACTCCTCGGGGAAATCGTCCAGCTCGCGCGCCAGCTTCTGAATGCGCCGGGAAATGGACCAGTACAGGTTCTCCGCCAGACAACGCTGCTCGAGCGGCAGGTAGCCCAGGCTGAACAGGTTGAGCGCCTGATCGAGCGCCTGCTGCGAATCGTGATAACTCTCAAGCAGGTTCTTGGCGCTGAGCGAGCGATAGGTTTCCTGCAAGTCGATGAGCGGCTGTTCGGGCTCGGGCGGCAGCTCGTGCACTTCGTCATCGCCATAACCGGACACGCCCAGCGCATTGAACACCAGCACGCTGTGATAAGCGGTCATGGCGCGGCCGCTTTCGCTCACGATGGTAGGATGGGCCACGCCGGATTCGTCGCACACATTCTGAATGTGGTAGACGACGTCGTTGGCGTATTCCTGCAGGGTGTAATTGACGCTGGATTCGAAATCGGTTTGCGAGCCGTCGTAATCGATGCCGAGGCCGCCGCCCACGTCCAGGTAGCGCAGGCCGGCGCCGGCGCGCGATAGCTCCGCATACATGCGCGCGGCTTCGTTGACCGCGCCCTTCAGATGCCGGATATTGGTGATCTGGCTGCCCAGGTGGAAATGAAGCAGGTGCAGGCAGTCGGCCATGCCCCGGTCTTTTAGCTCCTGGAGGGCGCGCACAGCTTCGCTGGTAGTCAAACCGAACTTAGAACGATAGCCGGCCGACGATTTCCAGCGCCCGGCGCCCCGGCTGGCCAGCTTGACGCGCAACCCGATAGTTGGCCGCACGCCTACGCGCTCGGAATATTTGGCGATCAAATCCAGCTCGGTGTACTTCTCGACCACCGGGATGATGTGCCGGCCGAGCTTCTGCGCCAGCATGGCCATCTCGATGTATTCATCGTCCTTGAAGCCGTTACAGATGATCGGCGTCTCGTTATCGGCGAGCGCCATTACCGCCAGCAACTCGGGCTTGGAGCCGGCCTCGAGCCCGAAGTGGTAGGGCCGTCCGTACTCCAGCACCTCCTCCACCACCTGTCTCTGCTGATTGACCTTAATGGGATAGACACAGAAATAATTGCCCTGATAGCGGTGCTCGGCGATGGCAGTTTGAAAGGCGGAGGCGATCTCGCCCAGGCGGTGCTTGAGGATATCGGCGAATCGGATGAGGATGGGCAGCGAAATGCCGCGCAGCACCAGCGTATCGACCAGTTCCTTCAGATCGATCGCGCGCGCTGGATCTTTCTCCGGATGCACGCGCAGATGCCCGTTGGTGGCGACCGAGAAATAGCCCTTGCCCCAGCTCGTGACGTCGTAGAGGTCGCTGGCGTCTTGCGTGGACCATCGTTCGGTAGGCTCCAGCACCACCGAACTCTTCCGCCCGTTTCGCTCCAACTTGCCTCCTGAGATTTCAGTGTCCTGCGAAACGCGGGATTGAGCAAGTAGTATTTGCATTGAATGGAGCGGTTTCGGGCGCACGAGTGCCGCCGGCACTCTTCGGCCAGGAGGAATTCGGCGATCGACCGGTGCTTACCGTCAGGACCGGAATCACAGTTCACGCACAGCCCGGCGCTACCACAGCTTGACTCCCTGGTTTTTCAGGGACTCCTCGGGAGGCCCGCCGGAGCGCGTGAGAAAGCGATAGGCCAGGTGATAGGGTTCCAGCACCGGCCCTGCGAAGGCGCTTCGGAATATCTGATTGTCTTTCCAATCCCACAGGCGCTGGCGATCCTTGCCCACGGGTACGGGCAGAGTGTCCCAGCGCCCATTGGGATAGCAAAAGGCCCCAATCCCCTGCACCGTGATCGAGAGGACAAGAACGGTAGCGAAGGCAAGTTTCCAGCCGCGGGAACGCTCGACCAGACGCATTGCCGGAATGAGCAAAATCACCAGGCAGGGAATCACATCGGTCAGCAGGCGCGGTCCATAATTGGCGCCGCCGCCCCAGCCACGCCACCTGCTGACCATGACGATGTGGGCTGCCGCGGTCAGCATGCAGATCCAATAGATCTCAGGATGCGGTGTCCGGTGGCCGCGAAACCACAGGTAAACGCCGATCGCGGCAAAGAGGAAGACCGGAGAAAACACCAACAATCCGCGACTGGGACTGATCAACAGCCCGGCGAGCCCGGCCGCCATATTATTCCCTTGAAACCGTTCGATCGCTACAAACCCGCCGAGCGGGCGGCCAAACAGGAGCAGATTGTAAGCCAGAACGGCCGCCGGCAGCACCATCGAAGATGCGGCAAAGGCCATTTTGCGTGGCACGCTCCAGCGCGAGAGCAGCACGTATCCGCCCAGGAGAACGAAGAAAATCACATTGGTCAGCCGGTGCGCCACGCCCAAGCCGGCGCACAACCCGGCGAGTACCACCGGAAGCAGGCGAGACGGTTGATCCGCCGCCCACACCAGGCACAACAGGCTCACAATGATCACCAGCTCGCTGCCGCCCTGCTGCCACAGCGCCTGGCTGGAAATGCTCCAGGTCTCGGAGCCGAAGGCATAGACAATCGTCAACAGCAATGCCGTGCGTGCCGCCGTGAGTCTCTCAACCAGAGCCAGGAGCGCCACCACCGACAGAGCCGCGATCAGCGAGGCGCTGACCTTCTCGCACACTCTGGCGAGAAGCACGATGCGCTCGACGGGCATATGGCGTAAATCGAAGACGGCAGCCAATGGCGCGTAAAACGGTGTCAGCGCGAGCGGCATCGAGATCGGGTACCTGGAGTAATAGTGGCCATCGTCCACGCGCACGAACCAGGCGGGATTCATATGCTGCGACTCCACGTACCAGGACGCGAAGCGGTCAAAAGCAATGGTGTGGTCGCTCCAGATCGCGAATGGAAGCAGCGCCGCCGGGCTGGTGTCTCCGGACGGGATGGGACGGAGATTCAGGTTATAGATGAAGAACGCAGCGAGAAAAAAGCAGATGGACCGGCGCACGCAGTCATTGTATCTGTCGCCCGCGCCGGCCCGGACCTCGCGATTCTATTTTTCGACGCGAAGGTTGTTGGTCACACCGAACACGCCGGAGACGCCGTTGGCACGGATGCCGGCCACATTCTTGTCCGCCTCTGTGGCGACGACTCCCTCCAGCGTCACATTTCCGTTCTTCACGATGATATGAATCGGAGGCACAGCTTGGAGCGCGTAACGGTTCAGAACGTTGTCGCCGTAAATGGCGCGGTATTCGGCGCGGCGAATGCGATCATCACCGGGCGAGGCTGGAAGCACTTCGATTTCGTTGTTGACCTTCTCTACACCTTCAATTTTCTTGACCACGTTCCCGGCGTCGGACTTCAGGGTGGGCCGCGTTACCTGGCCCAACAACGTCACGGTGTAGCCATCCACTTTGTACGCCAGATTGTCGAAAACGCCGTAGTAGGGCAGCATGACCAGCTCATGCCGCACCTCGCGGGTAATCCTTTCGGCGCTCCGGGGGGAAGTTCGCTCGTCGGCGCTTATGGCGGCGACGGCGGTAATCAGGGCGAACAACGGCACGCGTACCAGAATGGTTCGATTCATATTGCCTCCTTCAGACCTTGCCGGCCGAAGCGCAGGTTAATCGTTGCCAGCGATATGGACGAGCCCAGCCTGGGAGGCGGCGCTCAACACCGCTTCGGCATCCGCGGCGGTAAACTCTTCTATCTTGGCCGAAATGTTCATCGAACAAAACTTCGGCCCGCACATCGAACAGAAATGGGCATCTTTGAAGCCATCCTCCGGCAACGTCTCGTCATGCATGGAGCGAGCCGTCTCCGGATCGAGTGAAAGCTCGAACTGGCGGTTCCAGTCGAACCGGTACCGGGCGCGCGAGAGCTCATCATCACGGTCGCGAGCGCCGGGGCGGTGCCGCGCGATATCGGCGGCGTGAGCGGCAATTTTATACGCCATAATACCCGCCTTCACGTCCTCACGGTTGGGCAGGCCCAGGTGTTCTTTAGGCGTCACGTAGCACAGCATGGAGGCGCCGTGCCAGCCGATCATTGCGGCGCCGATGGCAGAGGTGATGTGATCGTATCCCGGCGCGAAATCAGTCACCAGTGGGCCAAGCGTATAGAACGGAGCTTCATGACACAGCTCCACCTCTTTTTCGACCTGAAGCTGGATCTGGTCGAGGGGAATGTGCCCCGGCCCCTCGATCATCACTTGCACGTCGTATTCCCAGGCTATTTTGGTCAGCTCACCCAGAGTTTTCAATTCCGCGAATTGCGCTTCGTCACTGGCGTCGGCGACTGAGCCGGGCCGGAGACCATCGCCCAGGGAGAAGCTGACGTCGTATTTCTGGAAAATTTTGCAGATGTCTTCGAAGCGCTCGTAAAGCATGTTCTGCTTGTGGTTCTTCACCATCCATTCGGCCAGAATCGACCCGCCACGGCTCACAATTCCGGTAATGCGCCGGGTGGTGAGCGGAATGTATTGCACCAGCACCCCGGCGTGAATCGTCATGTAATCCACGCCCTGCTGGGCCTGCTCTTCGATCACTTCGAGCATCACGCTCGCGGTGAGATCCTCGACGCGACGGACGCGCGTCAGCGCTTCATAAATCGGCACTGTACCGATGGGCACGGGCGATGCATTGATGATGGCCTGACGGATGCGCGGGATGTCGCCGCCAGTGGAAAGATCCATCACAGTGTCGGCGCCATATTTCACCGAATCGCGCAGTTTGGCGACTTCTTCATCGATATTGGAAGTTACCGCGGAGTTTCCGATATTGGAATTAATCTTGCACTTCGACGCCACCCCGATGCACATCGGCTCGAGAGCGACGTGGTTGATATTAGCCGGTATGATCATGCGCCCGCGCGCGATTTCAGCCCGGATCAACTCGGGGGCTACATTCTCCCGGCGGGCGACATACTCCATTTCGCCGGTGACGGTGCCCTGCCGCGCGTAATGCATCTGCGTGCGGACTTTGTCATTGGTGCGCTGTCGGATCCAATCGGTGCGAATCATAAGTCCTCCGGCGGGCAGGCGTGGGCAGCCGCGAACGGCTGCGCCAACGCCTGCGCCACCCGGTCCTTTACTTCACCTTTACTTCACCTTCTTTTTCGGCTTCTTGGCCTCCTTGCGGCCACGGTCCATCGACTTCGCCATGAGTGATTCTCCCTTCGCCTTCAAATTATACTCGCGATTACGCGGCGCCGGACGACGGGTTTACGCGTGCGCCCGGGAAGCGCGGGGGACGTCCTGCCTCCGGGTATCGCTTTCGCCGGTGCGATTGAGTACAGAAGCCAGCAAAACAAACAGCCATACCCACGTCCCGAACGGCACCCACAGCGAGTGCACCCAGGCGTGGCGCTTGAACCACGCTTCACGATCGGGAAGCTCCGCTTTGGCGAGCGCGGCGCGATTGACGCCCTTCAGCATGCCCAGACCGAGTTGGACCACCAGCGCCCACTCGGCGCCGCGCGAGCCGCGCACCGAGGCCGCCACGGCCGCCGCCATCCCACCGCAGTAGAAGACATGCGCGGCCACCGCGCTCCACCAAAGCCGCGGAAAGCAGGCGCGGGCCATGGCCATTTGGCGTTGCGCTTCGGAGAAGAACTGGCGCGCGCCAGCCCGGCCCGCGTAAGCCAGCAGCGCGCCTGGAGCAAACGCGATCTTGCGCTGCCCTTGATGAATAGCGTGGGTCAATGCGCCATCCTGGCTCCGTGCGCCGCGCCATGCGCTGGGAACCTGAAGCTCGAAAAATCTTTCCTTGCGAATAGCTACCGAGCCCGACCAGGCGAAAGGGTTGTCGCCGGGCCCGAGCAGGCCCGCGATGGGCGCGTCCCAGACGCTGCGTGCGAGCGACCAGAAATCCGGAGGGTCGGGCACGTAGAAGCGGTAACCGGTGCTCGCGCCTACCTCCGGATCGGCCAGTGGAGCCGCCAGCGAGCGCAGCCAGTTTACCGAAACGTGGCCGCCGGGATCGGCAAACGCCAGAATTTCAGAGCGCTTGCGTGCCGCGCGCACGCCCGCCATGAGGTTCTGAATTCTGGCGTTCGCCTTCTCGTCCTGGGCGCCACCTAAAACCACGGTCACGCGCGGCGGAAGGCTATCGGGCGGGATAGCGGAGGCCGTGCGCGCCGCCACCAGCAGTTCGAAGTTCGGATAGTCCTGCGAAGCCAGCGCTGCCAGATTCTCGCGCAAGTGTTGTTGGGGGGCACCGAACCCAATGCCAGCGAGCGCGACGCCGTCGAGCGTAACAATGACCGTAGCCGGCGGAGTGGGATCGTCCGGATCGGCGGCTAACCGCTCTGCCACCCAGCGGGCGCGCTTTCGCTCCCCCCGCAGCGCGAAGATGGCGAGAGCCAGGGCCGGTCCAACGAAGAACCAAAACCAGAACACTCGAAAAGTCTAACAAGAACAGGCCGCCGCCCCACCCCGGTGGCGCCACCCTGTAACATTGCAAGCGCGCATTTTATTCCCGTTATACTTGAGGGAAATGCGGCCACTTTATGGTCTGACGGCAGCGGTATTTTCGTGTGTGCTGACGGCTGCGCCCGCGCGCGCCGGCGACCCGCACCTGCTTGGACAATATCGCGCGCGCCGCATCGAGCTGCGAAAATCGCTGCGCGATGGAGTGATTGTGCTGTTCGGCCGCGGCAAGCAGGATGAAGACTTGCGTACCGGATTCTTTCAGGAATCCAACTTCTATTATTTGACCGGCTGGCAGGAACCTGGTGCCATTTTGCTTCTGGCGCCGTTGCCCGATGACACGCAAGCCCCAGGCTATGCCGCGCGGGAGCGGCTGCCGCGCGAGATATTGTTCCTACCCCAACGGAATCCCGACCAGGAAAAATGGACCGGTAGAAAAGTCGCGCCCGACGAAAAAAATGTCCGCGAAAACACCGGGTTCGACGCGGTCATGCCCGCCGAGAAATTTGAAGCCGAGCTGCGCGACATACTGCAAGCATACGCGCGCATCTACACGCTGACCGACCAAACAGCGGCCGCGCGGCTCAACCTACTGGCGCCCCTGCGCGACATTGCGAACGCCGCCCCGGCCATCGCCAAGTTGCGGATGGCAAAATCGCCCGAAGAGATCGCCCTCATCCAGCACGCAACCGACGTAACCCTGACAGCACACCGCGCAGCGTGGCAGCGCGCCGCACCCGGCCTGTACGAGTACCAGATCGCCGCGGCCATGACGGAAACCTATGCCGATGCGGGATGCGAGCGCAGCGCCTACGCGCCGATCGTTGGCTCCGGGCCCAATTCGGTCTATCTGCATTACTCGCGCAACGGGCGCCGCATGGATGCGGGCGAAGTGCTGTTGATGGACGTGGCGGCCGAGTGCGCCGGTTACGCCTCCGATATCACGCGGACCATTCCCGTGGGCGGCAAGTTTTCGGCGCGGCAGCGGGAGATCTACGACATCGTGCTCGGGGCGCAGAAAGCCACGATCGCCGCCGTCAAGCCCGGCATGACGCTGAGCAAGACCGCGCCCAATACGCTGTACAAGGTTGCGTACGATTACATTGATTCGCACGGCAAAGACCTGCACGGCGAGCGGCTGGGGAAATATTTCACACACGGCATCGGGCATCACGTCGGACTCGATGTGCACGACGCCTCAGATACCAGCGCGCCGCTCGAGGCCGGCATGGTGATTACCATCGAGCCGGGGATTTACATACCCGAAGAGAATCTCGGCGTGCGCATTGAGGACCTGGTGCTGGTTACGGAACTCGGCGGGAAAGTGCTGAGCGCCGCGCTGCCGCGCGAGCCGGGTGAGATCGAACAGCTGGTGGGACGTCCGGCGTCTTCCGCGGGAAGCCATTGAGGCATGTTACTTCCAGGCAGGCGTACTGTCGCGTACACCGGCTTGCTGGCCGCGGCGTTCCTTGTCGCGGTTACCGCGAGTTGGACGCCGCTCGGCGCACGGATCGACAGCTACGTTTACGATTGGATGTTCCGGTTATACCGTCCCGACCCGTGGCAGACCGAGTCCATCGTGCTGGCGATCGACGAGCATTCGCTCTCGGCCTACCGTCGCCTGGGAATGCGCAAGGCACTGGCGGATGGACTGGGGCGCATCGCTGTCGCGTCGCCCAAAGCCGTGGCCGTGGATGCGATTCTGGCCGATGATACTGCCGATGCAAAGTCAGACGATGCTCTTGAAGCGGCGTTCAAAGCCACCCACAACCTGATTTTGCCGTGCGATCTGCTGCCGGGTGGCAGCGGCTGGGACGATCCGCTGCCGCGCTTCCGACGCTGGGCCGTGGCGGTGGGTCATGTGCACCTGGATCTCGACAAGGACGGCGTAGGACGAGCGCTGGTGCTGGAGAAAGCTGCCGGGCACGACCGCCGCTGGGCGCTCTCGCTGGAGGCTTTTCGCGTGAGCCGTGCCGCGACCATTCTGGAAACCTCCCGTGACCTCGAAGTGGGCAACGTCACTATTCCAGCCACAAACACTGCCGCGCGCACTCTGCGCATCCGATATGTCCCGCCCGACGGGAAAGTTCCATCGATCACGCTCAAGCAACTGCGCGACGATCCGACCCTTGCCCAGCGGTTCGCCGGCAAGGTTGTATTTACCGGAGTCACGGCGCAGACCGAAATGAAGGACCGCTGGCTCACGCCGTACTCCTCGACCCCGGTAGCCGGCGTCGAAATCCTGGCGAATGCATTTGAGACGATCGCGCAGCAACGTTTTCTATCGAGCGCGCCTGCGTGGGCTGTGGTGGCTTTCTGCCTCTTGCTAACCGCTGCAGCCGGTGCCGCTTTTGCCTGGCTCTCTGACGCGTGGGCGTACGGAACCGCCTTTTGCCTTGTTGCGCTGGCATTCGCAGTCCCGTACGTGGCATTTACCAGGAACACCGTGTTTCCGTTTTCGGCGGGCTTCTCTACGGCATGGCTGACCATTGTGACCGCGGCGGCATGGCAGCATCTTTACGTGCGGCGGCGCATGGTGAAATCCGAAGCCGAGCGCGACCGCTACCAGCACGCCATGCATTTCGTGACGCACGAGATGCGCACTCCGCTGACGGCTATTCAGGGGTCGAGCGAACTAATGAGCCGCTACGCCCTCACCGACGAAAAGCGCAAGCAAGTCGCCCAGCTCATCAACTCCGAATCCAAGCGGCTAGCCCGCATGATCGAGATGTTCCTAAACGTGGAGCGGCTGTCGGCCGGAGAAATGGAACTCAAACAGGACAGCTTTTCGGTGCGCGCTGTCATGACAGGGTGTGTGGAACGGGCCGCGCCGCTGGCCGAACGAAAACGAATCTCCATCACGATGGACCCGCTCGGCGATGCCGTGCTCACGGGCGACCGCGAACTGCTGGAGTACGCGTTTTACAACCTGCTGACTAACGCCATCAAGTACTCGCCCAGCAAAACCGCGGTGACCGTGTTCGGCGGGCGCGACGGGGAGCGCTATCAGATTTCCGTTGAAGACCAGGGCATCGGTATGGACCAAAAAGAGGTGCGCAAAATTTTCCAGAAATTCTACCGGACCCGGAAGGCCGAACAGTCGGGCGAGGCGGGCACGGGTATCGGGTTGTCGATCGTCGAACAGATCGTAGTGCAGCACGGGGGAAGAATAGAGGTAACCAGCGCGCCGGGCAAAGGCTCTTGTTTTACGCTGATATTACCGGTAGGACAAGAGGTGGCTTCCAAGCCGCTCAGCGCGAATTGAAATGCAACGCTTACTGATAGTCGAAGATGATGCCGGCGTGCGCACCACCATCGTCAACTTCCTCGAACTCGAAGGCTATGCGGTGGACGCGGTGTCGTCTTCCGATGAGGCCCTGGATCGCCTCAGCCAGAACGCATACCCGATTGTCATTTCCGATATCTACATCGACGGGCGCACGGGGCTCGACGTGCTGGATGCGGCGCGGCGCAAGGACCCGACGTGTTCAGTGATTCTCATGACCGCCCGCGGCACGATGGAAACCGTCATGGCGGCCACGCGGGGCGGTGCGTTCGACTATATCGCCAAGCCGTTCGATCTGGACCGCATGCTGGAGACGGTGAAGCGCGCGGAAGCATCACGCAACCAGGAGACCGACGAAGTCGAGCCTGAAGAATTACCCGAGACCGAGATGATCGGCAGTTCGGGAGGGATGGTCGAGATCTACAAGACCGTTTCGCGTGCCGCGCCGACCGACGCTACGGTCCTGATCGAAGGGGAGACGGGCACCGGCAAGGAACTGGTGGCGCGCATGATTCACCGCAACAGCCCGCGTGCCGCTCAGGCGTTTGTGGCGGTGGATTGCGCGTCCATCGCGCCCACCCTGCTCGAAAGCGAACTGTTCGGCGCGCTGAAGGGCGCCTACACGGGGGCCGACCGCGACCGCATCGGCGTATTCGAAGCGGCCAACAAGGGAACCGTTTTTCTGGATGAGATTGGCGATATCGAATTTGGATTTCAATTGCGGCTGCTGCGCTTTTTACAGGAGCGCGAAGTCCGTCCGCTGGGCGCGGCGCGTTCCAAGCAGGTGGACGTGCGTGTGATCGCCGCCACCAACCGCAGCCTGCAGAAATTGGTCGAAGAAGGCAAATTCCGCGAGGATCTCTGGTTTCGCGTGAACGTGGTGCGCATTACCCTCCCGCCGTTGCGCGACCGTCGCGGCGACATTCCGCTGCTGGCCCGCTTCTTTGTGAGCAAGTACAGCCAGCGTTACCACCGCGAGGTGAAACTTACCGAGAGCGGCGTGAAGGCCATGCAGGAACACGCCTGGCCCGGCAACGTGCGCCAGTTGCAACATCTCATCGAGCGGCTGACCATCCTGGCGCCTAATGACCGCATCGACAGCGAGGCGGTGCACGACGCGCTCGACGCCATGGAATCGCACGATCATGCCGTGGAAACGCTGGCCGACGCCGAGACCGAGCAGATCCGCCGCGTGCTCGCCGCCACCGGTGGCAACAAGAGCCGGGCCGCGCAGATCCTGGGCATCGAGCGCAAGACGCTGTACCGCAAGCTTGAGCGCATGAAGCTGTAGAAAGCGCGCCGCACCGGCGGCACGGGACGTTCCGATAACGCCCGGCTTTTTGTAGCGCAGGGCCATGCGTTCTTGCTGGGACCTGCGGCACTTTCGTCTGTTCAGCAGAAACCCGCGGGTCTCCGCCACAATACGGCGTAGCCCCACGCTACAAAGTTGTCGTTACCACTTGGAGCGTTTGGATAACGTCTGGTTCTTGTAGCGCAGGGCCACGCGTCCTTTGCGGGGACCTGCGGCAGGTCAACAAAAACCCGTATTAGCAGCTTTTGCGTACAATATTGCGAGGAGCATCGGTTTGATGCTTGCCTAGGCTACCATGCCCCAACTGTTCGCCATCGCCGCCATCACCGACGAGTTTTCTCCCGACCTCTCCGCCGCGGTCGAGTCCATGAGCGCGGTCGGGATGACCGCGGCCGAGCTGCGCATGGTATTCGGCAAGAACATCATCGATCTCACCGATGAAGAGATGGATCGCGCCGCGAAGATCGTCACGGGCAAAGGGCTCGCGATCATCTCCATCGCTTCGCCGCTGCTCAAGTGCGTGTTGCCGGACGCGCCGGAGATCGATTCCCGGTTCCAGCAGGACATTTTTGCCTCTACCCACACCTTCGCGGATCAGCCGCGGCTGACGGCGCGGGCGTTCGAGATCGCGAAACGCACCGGCGCGCGCATCGTGCGCGTCTTCTCTTACTGGCGAACCGTTGAGCCGGAAAAGTGTTTCGACCGCATCGTGATCGCTCTGCGCGGCCTGGCCGAGAAAGCCGCCAAGCATGACTTGATCATCGGCCTCGAAAACGAGCACGCCTGTAATATCGCCACCGGCGCGGAAACGGCGCGCGTGCTGGCTGCCATCGATCACCCCAACCTCCAGGTGGTCTGGGATCCGTGCAATGCGCTGGTCTCGGGTGAGAATCCATTTCCCCAGGGCTACCGGTGCCTGCCTCCAAAGCGGATCGTTCACGTGCACGCAAAAGACTGTTTCGTGAATGAGCACAAGCCCACTTTCGGAGCGCTGGGCGAATGCGGCATCGACTGGAAAGGCCAGATTCAGGCTCTGGTGGCCGACGGTTACAAGGGCTACATCAGCCTGGAAACGCATTGGCCCGGGCCCGGAGGCGACAAGCATGCCGGAAGCATGATCTGCGGGCGAAATCTCAGGGCGCTCGTAGCCGCGTGATATTCTGAGAAGCAGACGAGGGCTTTCTGCATGCGCCTCCGCTTCACCGTTCTCACACCTGTTGACGTGTCTCTATTCAGGACGGCGTTCCGCGCGCAGGCTGGTTTCGAGGAGCAGCCATTCAGGAAATTGAATTTCGCCACCGGTGCGGACGGCCTCGTGACCGGAACGGTTACCTTCAGGACCCGGCGTACGTATCAACAAGGTGGCTCGCGCGCGATGACGCTCTAGTTGCGCCGGTTCAGGTCTTCCATTTCGATGTTTGAATTTCTCTTCAAATATCCGGCGACGGTTTTTTCCCGCGGGCAATTTGTGCTTCTGGCTCCGTGGCCGGTGTGGCTGCTAGTGGTAGCGGTGGTGGCGGCCGCGGGAGCGCTGGCCTGGCACGTCTCGCGCCACAGGGGCCTATTGTCGGGCGCGCGCCCGGTGATGGTGTGGCTGCTGGAGACGGCGCTGGTCGCGCTGGTGCTGTTCCTTCTGTGGCACCCGGCCATCACCATCGCCACACTACGGCCGCAGCAGAACGTTGTGGCCGTGCTGGTGGACGATTCGCGCAGCATGGCCGTTCCGGAAAATGGGACCACGCGCCTCGCGCAAGCGGAAAAGCTGCTGATTGGCGGTCTGCTGGCGAGCCTCGAAAAGAAGTTTCAGGTCCGCCTGTATCGTTTCGGAAAAAGCCTCGAGCGCATCCAGAAAGTCGATCAACTGAGAGGCGCGGCGCCCGCTACGCGCATCGGCGCAAGTCTCGAGCAGACGCTGGCCGAGGCCTCCACGCTGCCTTTAGGGTCGGTGGTACTGCTCAGCGACGGCTCGGACAATTCGGGCGGAATCGATTTCGAGACCATCGGGCAGATCCGCCGCGCGCACGTGCCCGTGCACACCATCGGTTTCGGCCGCGAGAGGCTGGCGCGCGATATCGAAGTTTCCGATGTCTCCCTGCCGGTGCGGGCGCTGGCGGATTCGCGGCTGAGCGCGGAGATTACCTTCCGGCAATTCGGATGTACGCGGGAAAAGGGGCGCCTGGTGGTTCGCGAAGGCGACCGGCTGCTGGCCTCGCGCGAGGTCACGCTCAAAGCGGAAGGGGCGCCGCAGACCGAAGCCCTGGTTTTCAATGCGGGACTTGCCGGTCCGCGCAGCTTTCAATTCGCCATCGAGCCGCTGGCGGGCGAGGAGAACGTCCAAAACAACCGCGTCATGCGCCTGGTGAATGTGACGTCGGCCAAGCCGCGCATCCTCTATTTCGAAGGCGAACCGCGCTGGGAATACAAGTTCATCCATCGCGGAATCGAAGACGACCGCAGCCTCCAGCTCGCCTCGATCGTACGCACCACGCAGAACAAGATTTACGGTCAGGGCGTCCAGGATGCCAAGGAACTGCTGGACGGTTTCCCGTCGAAGGCCGAGAGCCTGTTCGCGTTTGACGGGCTGATCATCGGCAGCACGGAAGCCGGATATTTTACACCGCAACAGCAGCAACTGATGCGCGATTTTGTCGACCGGCGCGGTGGCGGTGTGCTATTTCTCGGCGGGCGCGCGGCGCTGAGCGATGGCGGCTGGGCGCACTCCCCGCTCGCCGAGTTGCTTCCCGTGCGCATTTCCGAGACGAAAGACACTTTCCACCGTGATCCCGCCACGGCAGAGCTGACGCCGCAAGGGAATGACAGCGTGATTTGCCGCCTCCAGGAAGATCCGGGCCAGAACGCCGGGCGGTGGAAGAAAATGCCGCCGCTGGCGGATTATCAGCAGGTGGGTGAGCCGAAACCTGGTGCGTTGACGTTGCTCGAAATGTCAGCCGGGGGGCGGCGCCATCTACCGTTGCTCGTGACGCAGCGTTACGGAAGCGGGCGCGCGGCCGTTTTTGCGACGGGTGGAAGCTGGCGTTGGCAGATGATACAACCGCTGGCCGACAAGACGCATGAGATGTTCTGGCAACAACTGCTGCGCTGGCTGGTAGCGGACGCGCCAGGCCGCGTGATGGCCTCCACGCCGCATCCCATCCTGTCAGACGAAAGCCGCGTGCCGTTGCGCGTGGAAGTACGCGACAAAAGTTTCCATCCCATTGCCAATGCGACGGTGGACGCGCACATCGTCGGCCCGGCTGGCACCGCGGATAACATTTCGCTCGCCCCGGTGCCGCTCGAACAAGGCGTTTACACGGCTGAGTGGAGCGCCGCCAAGCCCGGATCGTACATGGCCGAAGTCATAGCGCGGCAGGGCCAGCAGGAGGCCGGCCGCGACGTGCTGGTGTTCCGGCGCGAGGACGGTGTCGCGGAGAATTTCCGCACCACGCAAAATCGCGAGCTGCTCGAAAAACTGGCAGAGCAAACCGGTGGCCATTACTATCCGGCCAACCGGACGTCGCGGCTGGTGGAAGATATCGGGTATTCAGAAGCCGGCATCACCACGCGCGAAACCAAGGATTTGTGGGACATGCCGGTGGTGTTTCTAGCGGCCCTGCTGCTGCGCGCATCGGAGTGGATGCTGCGCAGGAAGTGGGGGGCGGTGTGAGGCGCATTGGGTCCATCTCCGTGTCTCCGGCTCTGTTCTGGGTTGCCGCGGTACTCCTGGCAGTGCCGGGGGACGCCGCCACCTACTACCTCACTGTCGCCGGAATGGGCGGCGAGCCAGATTACGAGCAGCGCTTCGGCTTGTGGGCTGGAGAGATTGAATCCATCCTGAAATCGGCGGGCGGCGACGCCAAGGTCGAGACATTGAAAGGCGCGGCGGCTACTCGTGCCAACGTTCGGGCCGCCCTGGAAAAGATCGCGCAGGAGGCCAAGCCGCAAGACGCGCTGGTGGTCATGTTGATCGGGCACGGCAGCTACGACGGCGTCGATTACAAGATCAATCTGCCGGGGCCGGATCTTTCGGCCGGGGATCTGGCCGCGCTGCTCAACCGCGTGCCGGCTACGCGCCAACTCGTGGTCAACATGACCAGCGCAAGCGGCGGCGCCATGAGTTTGCTGCGCAAAGAGAATCGCGTGGTCATCACCGCCACCAAGACTGGCGCCGAGCGTAATGCGACGGTCTTCCCGCGTTTTTGGGTGGAGGCGCTGCGCGATCCCGCCGCCGACACGGACAAGAGCGAGACTATCTCGGCGCTCGAAGCCTTTCACTACGCGCAGCGTAGAATCACCGAGTACTACGAATCGCAGAAAAGGCTGGCCACGGAGCACGCGCTGCTCGAAGACACGGGCAAAGGCGAAGGCGTCCGCGCACCTTCGGCGGAGAATAGCGAGGGTTTACGGGCGGCTGCTTTTCCGCTGGTGCGCCTGGGGGCGGCAACGTCGATCGCGAATAACCCAGAAAAGCAGAAGCTGTTTGAGAAGAAAGGACAGATCGAGCAGCAGATCGATCAACTGAAATACAACAAGGCCGTCATGCCGCCCGACCAGTACAAGAAACAGCTCACCGCGCTGCTCATCGAACTGGCCAAGACGCAGGAGGAGCTGGAGAAATGAGGCGCCAGATTCGACGCCGAGGCGCGGAGGCGCCGGGAAAGCCCGTCTTAAGGCTCAGGCAGCGTCTGTGCGTCGCGGCGTTCATCAGCGTGGCCTGTCTCCAGGCTCAGACTCTCGAGCGCGCGGAATCCCTGTGGAAGCTGCACGACTACGACGCCGCCAACAACACGTTTCGCGACCTGGTGAAAGCGCATCCCAAGAACCCCGACTACCGGATTCGCTGGGGGCGGTTGTTCCTCGAGCGGTTCAATACAGCGGAGGCCGCAAAACTCTTCGGAGAAGCGCTCGTCCTTAAAAAGGATCACCCGGGTGCCCTGCTGGGACTTGCGCTGGTGGCAGCCGACGGCTTTGAAGCCAAGGCGATGGAGTATGCCGAGCAGGCTCTGGCGGCGGATCCCAAGCTGATCGAAGCACGCGTGCTGCTGGCGCGGCTGGCGCTCGAGGACAATGATCCGAAGAAGGCGGCTGAAGAAGCCGATAAGGCGCTCGCGATTGCGCCTCAGGCGCTGGACGCCATGGCGATCCACGCTTCGATCGACTGGCTCGATGATAAAGATGACAAATCCCACACGTCGTGGATCAGCCGCATTCTGGCGCTTGACCCGCACTACGGCGAGGCCTACGCGATGGGGGCACGTTTTTTTATTCTGAATCGCCGTTATGAAGACGGCATTCGTTTTTACCGCAAAGCTATTGAGATCCAGCCGGATTTATGGAGCGCGCACTCGCAGCTCGGCATCAACCTGATGCGTCTGGGCTTCGAGGAGGAGGCGAAAGCGCAGCTCGAAGATTGCTACCAACACCATTACCGCGACGCGGCCACGGTCAATACGCTGACCCTGCTCGACAGTTACAAAAATTTCGTGACGTACCGCGACGGCAATACCATCCTCAAGCTGCACAGGAAAGAGGCTGAGTTGCTGCGGCCGTACTTCGAGACCGAGATGAAACGCGCGCTCGCCACCTACGAGAAAAAGTACGGCCTGAAGCTCGACAAGCCCGTGCAAGTGGAGGTCTATCCCGACCACGAAGACTTCGCCGTGCGCACCATGGGCCTGCCGGGACTGGGCGCGCTGGGGGTCACGTTCGGCTACGTCGTGGCGATGGACAGTCCGTCCGGCCGCAAAGCGGGAACGTTTCATTGGGCCACCACCATGTGGCACGAGCTGAGCCACGTTTACGTACTCACCGCGACCCAGCATCGCGTGCCGCGCTGGTTCACCGAAGGCATGGCGGTGTACGAAGAGACGGCTGCTTCAGCGGAATGGGGCGACCGCATCGATCCACAGGTGATCCACGCGCTCAAGAACAAGAAATTACTGCCGGTAGCGGAACTGGATCGCGGCTTCGTGCATCCCACGTACCCCAGCCAGGTAGTGGTGTCGTATTTTCAGGCGGGGCGCATCTGCGGTTTTATCGAGCACGAGTGGGGCTATGCCAAGCTGCTGGCCATGATGCACGATTTCGCGACCAGCGCGACTACCGCGGAAGTGATCGAAAAAGAGCTGGGTATGAAGCCCGAGGAGTTTGACAAGAAGTTTCTCACGGCCGTTTACGCCGAAACGAAAACTGTCGTTGAAGGTTTCGAAGACTGGCGTAAAGGGCTGAAGGAAGTGGCGGCGCTTGCCAAAGCGGGCGACTATCCGCAAGTGATCGAGAAGAGCGACGCCATTCGAGAACTCTATCCGGATTATGTGGAAGCGGGGAACCTCTACGAGTTTCGCTCCGACGCCTACCTCGCGCTAAACAATAAGGCAGCGGCGATCGAGGAGTTGGAGCATTACGCCAAAATCGGCGGGCGAAGTCCGGAGGCGCTGAAGAAGCTCGCCACGCTGCTGGTCGAAGCCGGGCGCGGGTCCGACGCCGCGTCGGCGCTTGACCGGCTGAATTACATCAACCCCATCGACGAGGACCTGCACCACCGCCTTGGTGATCTCTGGCTCGCGAAAAACAATATCGATGGCGCCATTCGCGAGTACCAGGCCGTGCTTGCGGGAAAGCCCATCGATCCTGCGGCGGCGCACTTCAATCTGGCGAAAGCTTACCGCCGGGCCAGCCGGCCGGAGAATGCGCGCGACGAGCTGGTGCTCGCGCTCGAAGCCGCCCCGGGATACCGGCCCGCTCAGAAAATGCTGCTCGAACTGTCACAATCGGAACAAGGAAAATAAGAAGCGCATGTCCACTTTAAGCACCGAGCAATTGCAGTCCAAAGATTTAAAAAGCCGTGTAGGCCGGTTTCGCGAGGTTGACGCGGAGATTGTCCGGCAAGTCCGGCGCGTGATCGTGGGGCAGGAAGAAGTGCTGGAACAGATTATGATCGGCCTGTTCGTCGGCGGCCACTGCCTGATCACGGGCTTGCCGGGCACGGCCAAGACGCTGCTGGTGCGCACGCTGGCGCAGACCCTGGGTCTGATATTCAAGCGCATCCAGTTCACGCCCGACCTGATGCCTTCCGACATCACCGGCACCGACATTATCGAAGAGGACATGACGACCGGGCACCGTACCTGGACATTCGTGCAAGGCCCCATCTTCGCGAACATTCTGCTGGCGGACGAGATCAACCGCACGCCGCCCAAAACGCAATCGGCACTGCTGGAGGCCATGCAGGAGCTGGCATGCACGGTGCGCGGCAACAACTACAAACTGCCCGCGCCGTTCTTCGTGCTGGCGACGCAAAACCCCATCGAGCTTGAAGGAACGTATCCCTTGCCGGAAGCGCAGCTCGACCGTTTTCTGTTCAACACCGTGCTCGATTACCTGACACCCCAGGAGGAAATGCAGGTCATCGACCTGACTACCACTACACACATCGCCCAGGCTGACGCCGTCACCCACTCCGCGGAGATCCTGGAATTCCAGCAACTGGTGCGCATGGTGCCCATCGGCGAATCGGTGGCGCGGTATGCCATTGATCTGGTGCGCGCTACGCGGCCCCGTGACGAAACCGCTCCGGATTTCGTCCAAAAGTACGTGAACTACGGCGCCAGCGTCCGCGCCGCGCAGTTTCTGGTTCTCGCCGGAAAAGCCCGCGCGCTGAAGAAAGGCCGCTATCACGTTTCCTACGAGGACATCCGCGCGCTGTTTACGCCCATCCTGCGCCACCGCATTCTGCTCAATTTCCATGCGGAATCGGACCGCCTGCGGCAGGACGATATTTTGCAGCAGGTGCTGGATTGGAAGCCTGCGCCGAGGGAGTGACGGATGAAACGCCGAGACGCGGAGGCGCCGAGAGAAGATCAGATCACGGACAAGATCATAGGTGCGGCCATTGAGGTTCATCGGGTTCTCGGACCGGGCTTGCTTGAATCCGCCTATGAGGAGTGCCTGTGCTACGAGCTTTCGCAGCGCGAGTTGAAGTTCAAGCGGCGGGTGCCGTTGCCCGTACCTATAAGGGAATCAAGCTGGCGTGTGGTTACAAAATGGACCTGCTCGTCGAGGACTTAGTCGTGGTAGAGCTCAAAACCGTAGAAAGCCTGCTCCGTGTCCACTCAGCTCAGCTCTTGAGCTGCTTAAGGCTCTCCGGAAAACCCGTCGGCCTTCTGATCCACTTCAACTCGCCAACTATAAAGAGTGGCCTGAAGCGAATCGTAAACAATTTCTCGGAACTCTCGGCGCCTCGGCGTTGAAAGAAGCCCCGAAGATGCTCCAGCGCTTTCTTGATCCCGCCACGCTCGCCGGTCTATCGGGTCTCGACCTCATCGCCAAGACGGTGGTTGACGGCTTTGTCGCCGGGCTGCATCGCTCGCCGGATTTCGGCTTTAGCCAGGAGTTCGCCGAATATCGCGCATATACTCCCGGCGACGACCTGCGCCACGTCGACTGGAACGTGTTCGCCCGCAGCGAGCGCTGTTATTTAAAGCGCTATCGCGGCGAAACCAACACGCAGTTGCTCATCCTGCTCGATACCAGCGCTTCCATGTCGTTCGGAGGCGCTCCCGTCAACAAGCTGGACTACGCGCGCTATGTTGCGGCATCGCTCAGCTATCTGGCTCACGAGCAGCGCGACGCCGCCGGGCTGATCGTGTTTGACGAAGATGTGGTCAACTACGTCGCGCCATCCACGCGCCAGGGGCAACTGTTCCGGCTGTTGCACGCGATCGAAAAGGCAGAGAAAGGCACGCGCACCGATTTCGCAAAGCCTTTCGCGCATTTTCAGAATTTCCTCAAGCGGCGCGGGATGGTGGTGGTGCTGTCGGATTTCTACGAGCAGCCGGAGACGATCGTCAAGACCGTCGCGCCCCTGCGTTTTCGTGGCAACGACGTGATCCTGTTTCACGTGCTCGACCCGCAGGAGATCGCGCCCACGCTGCGCGAGTCCTCGCTGCTCATCGACGTCGAAACCAAAGAGGCCATCGAAGTGTCTCCCGATTACGTGCAGCACGAGTACCGGCCCAAAATGGACGCGCACATCGGTGCACTGCAAACGCAGGCGCGTGCCGCGGGCCTTGACTACTTCCTCATGAATACCGGCCGCCCGCTCGACGAAGGATTGCGCGAGTATCTGGCGGTGCGGCAGGGGAGGATGTAGTGGGCTTTCTGGCGCCGTGGTTCTTGGCGGGCTTGGCGGCGGTGGGCTTGCCGGTCTGGCTGCACCTGCTCAAACAGCACAAGACGACGCCTCTGCCCTTCAGCTCCCTGATGTTTTTCGAGCGGCGCACGCAAAGCTCGATCAAGCACCGCCGGCTGCGCTACCTGTTGCTGTTCGCGCTGCGGACGGCGCTCGTCGCGCTGCTGGCACTCGCATTCGCGCGCCCCTTCGTGAACTCGGCTGCCGTGGCCTCCGCGCGCGGCGGCAAGCTGCAGGTGCTGGCCATCGATAATTCGTTCAGCATGCGCCAGGATGCCCGCCTCGATCGGGCGAAATCCGAGGCCGCGCAGTCCCTCTCGAGCTTGCGTCCCAAAGACCGTGGCGTGGTGCTGGCGCTCGGTTCGCAAGCCCATCTGATGGGCGAGCCCTCGGGCGACCTGAATGGTTTGCGCGCAGAAATTCGCGCGATTCAGCCGTCGGACGATCGCGGTTCTTATGCCGAACTGGCGCGCGTGCTGCGCTCACTCGCGCAGTCGGCCAACATGCCAGTCGAGGCGCACCTGTTTTCCGACATGCAAAAATCGTCCATGCCGCCGGGCTTCGCGGATCTCGCGTTGGGCCAAGGCATTCGCCTGGCAACGCACCCCGTGGCGAATCAGACGCTGGCCAATTTTACGGTCGAGAACGTAACGGCGCCGCGCCGGTTATACGATCCGAAAAAAGTGCGCATCCAGGCCACCGTGATGGCTTCGGGCGGGGCCGCCGGGCGGCGGCGCGTGGCGCTGCTCCTCAACGGTCGCGAGGCGGCGGCGAAACCGGTTGACGTCTCCGCCAATGGCCGCGCCACGGCCGAGTTCATTGGCCTCGATGCGCCGTATGGGATGAATCGCGGCGAGATCCGCATCGACTCGGGTGACGCTTTCGCCGCCGACGATCACTATTACTTCTCGGTGGAACGCGCCGATCCGCGTCCCGTGCTTTTCGTGCATGCGGCGCGCGACGGCCGCGATCTGCTCTATTACCGGATGGCCATCGAGTCCGCGCGGGATGCGGCCTTCACGCTGCAAGCCGCGTCTCCGGACCAGGCCGCGAGCCTGCCGCTCGCGCGTTACGCGTTCGTCGTGCTGTCGGATGCAGGCGAAATTTCCGCGAGCTTCGAGCAAGCCCTGCGCAGCTACGTCGCTGCGGGCGGCTCTGTGCTGATCGCGCTCGGTCCTTCGTCGTCCGCTCACAAACGTGTCCCGGTTTCCGATGAGCCGATCCGTGAGACCCGGTACGCTGCACGTGACGCGGCGCGTTTTGAGACAGTCACCACACTCGATGCGGCGCATCCCGCTACGCGCCAGGCCGGCAACTGGGCCGGCGTCAAGTTTTATCGCAGTGCGCGTCTGGAGCCTGGCGCGGACCGCGTGCTGGCCAAACTGGCGGACGACACGCCGCTGCTGGTCGAGCGGCAGATGGGCGATGGCCGCGTGCTCACGTTTGCATCCACGTTCGACAACCTCGCAAACGATTTCCCGCTGCACGCGGGCTTCGTTGCGTTTGTGGAGGAGACCGCGCACTATCTCGCTGGGCTGGACGATCGTCCCGCCAACTTCACGGTCAGCTCCTACCTGGACCTACGGACGGGGCGCGAGGCTTCCGGCGCCGCGATCGAGGTACTCAATCCTCAGGGCGCGCGTGCGATGACGCTCGCGGAGTCGGCGCGTGCGCAGAACATCCAGCTCACTGAGCAAGGATTTTATGAGGTGCGGCGGCCCAACCGTCACAACGAGCTGATCGCGGTAAATCCCGACCGGCGCGAGTCGGACTTCGACGTGATTTCGCCTGAAACGCTGGCACTGTGGCAGAATACCGGACAGGGCTCTCGTGTGGCATCCGCGGCAAGCGGCGAGGTGGAGCGGAAGCCCGTGGATTTCTGGTGGTACGTCATGATCCTGGTCCTGGCGCTGGCGGTTGCGGAATCACTTGTAGGCAACAAGCAGCTGACAGTCGATAAAGAGGCGGTATGAATCCACTCAACGGACTGGCGGAGTATCTGCAGCGCATCGAGCGGCGGCTGCGCATGCTGGCGGTATCGCGCGGTGTGGCCCTGGCGGCTGGCGCTGCGCTGGCATTTACGGTTCTGGGCGCGGCGCTTGCCAATTCCTTTGCATTCTCGGCCGGCAGCGTGTTCTCGGCGCGGCTGGTGCTGTTCCTGGCGCTGGCCGGGGCAATAGGCGCGGGGTTGATCGTGCCATTGCTTCGTTTGAACCGCCGCAAGGCCGCCCGTGAAGCCGAGCAACTCTGCCCGCAGTTCGAGCAGCGGCTGGTCACGTTCGCCGAGCGGGCCGAGCGCCCCGATCCATTCCTTGAACTGTTGGCGGCGGACACGCTCGAGGTGGCCCGGGAGGCCGAACCGGAACGCATCGCGCCGCGGAAACACATCCTGAGCTTCGCCTCGGTGGGCGCTGTTTCCGTCGCCGTGCTGCTATGGCTGGGGATCTCCGGCCCGGGTTTTCTGGGCTATGGAACCTCGCTGCTTTGGGGCGCGGTTCCTCACAACGATCGGCCGTTTTACGAAGTGCAAGTAGCGCCTGGGGACCACACCATCCGCCGCAAGTCCGACCAGATCGTGACCGCGCGCCTCCTCGGTTTCCAGACCGGGCGCGTACGCGTCTTCGCAAGGTTTCAGAGCTCTTCGAAATGGGAAGAGGCCATGATGCGCCCGCAACCCGGATCGCCCGCATTCGAGTTTCTTTTCGCGGGAGTACCGGAAGCGTTCGACTACTACGTGGAAGCGGCCGGTGTCCGCTCGAAGCAGTTTCGCATGAGCGTAGCCGATCTGCCTGAGGTAAAGAAGCTCCGCGTGACGTATCATTACCCGGCCTGGACCGGCTTGAAGGACACGGTGGAAGATCCGGGCGGCGACCTGCGCGCCGTGGAAGGTACCGAAGCCGAAGTCAAGGTAGAGACCGACCGGCCGCTCGCCGCTGGCGCCATCCTGCTCGAGGATGGGTCCCGTTTCGATTTGCGCGACGGCGTGGCGCGGGTTCCCATGCAGAAAGACGGGGTGTATCACATCGCCATTCCGGAACGCGGCGACATGGTCCGGCTGAGCAACGATTATTTCATTGAAGTGCAGAAGGCAACGCCGCCCAGCGTGCGTATCGTGCGGCCAGGCCGTGACGCCAAGGTGAACCCCATCGAAGAGGTCACGGTGACGGTCGAGGCGCAGGACGATTTCGCGCTGCGCGGCATGGATCTGCATTACTCGGTGAACGGCGCGCCGGAGAAAACGGTTGCGCTGGGCGGGACGAAGGGCCAATCGGCCGAGGGATCGACCACGCTCTACCTGGAAAATTACAAGCTCGTTCCCGGCGACATCATCTCGATTTACGCCTCGGCGCGCGACGCGCTGTCCACCAGCCGCAGCGATATTTTCTTCGTCGAAGCCCAGCCATTCGAGCGCGAGTATTCGCAATCGCAGCAGATGGGCGGCGCGGGCGGCGGCGAGCAAGCACCGCAGGTTTCCGAGCACCAGAAGGAGATCATCGCCGCCACCTGGAACCAGCTCAAGAACCCGCAGAAGAACGCCGCGGAGGAACAGGAAAATGCCCGGCTGCTCTCCGGCATTCAGTCCAAGCTGCGCGATCAGGCGAAGTCTCTTGCCGAGCGCATGCGGAGCCGCGAGCTGCATTCGACCAACCCGGCATTCAAGCAATTCGCCGATGAAATGTCGCAAGCCGTCGAGTCCATGGGCCAGGCGGCGACAAAGTTGCGCGGGCGCGAGTGGCAGGCGGCGTTGCCGCCGGAGCAGAAGTCCTTGCAGCACCTACTCCGCGCGGAAGCCATCTTCCGCGACATTCAGGTGGCATTCGGTAGCGGGGCTGGAGGCGCGGGAGGTGCGGGGCGTGATTTGGAAGGGCTTTTCGACCTGGAACTGGATCGCGAGAAGAATCAGTTCGAAACGGGCCGCAATTCCGCTTCGCCCGATCAACGCCAGAAGGAGATCGAAGAAGCGTTGGCCAAGCTGGAGGAGCTCGCGCGCCGCCAGCAGGAACTGGCCGAGCAACAGCGGCAGCAACAGCAGGCTTACCAGCAGCGCTGGCAGCAGGAGATGCTGCGGCGCGAGGCCGAAGAGCTACGGAAGAAGATGGAGCAACTGGCGCGGAGCCAGCAGTCCGCATCGCAAGGCCGGCAGGGGCAGCAGGGGCAAGACAGCCAGCAAAGCCAGGGCCAGCAGGCTCAAGGCCAGCAGAGCCAGGGTCAGCAAGGTCAGGGCCAGCAGGGACAGTCGCGAGGGCAGGGACGTTCATCGGGCGGGCAGAATTCGGCTCTCAATCGCGCCATCGAGCGGCTGGCCGAAGCCACGCGCGACATGCAAAATGCGGGCTCCCCGCAAAACCAGGGATCGGCGCAGAGCGAAGCGGAAGCGCGCCGCGCCGCCGAGCGGCTCCGTGAAGCGCGGCAGTCGCTCGCCGGAGAACGCAAGCAGCAGGCCAGCCAGCAAATGGAAGAGCTGGCGCGAAAATCCCAGGAGCTTGCCGAACAGCAGCGGAATTTTGAGAGCCGCCTGCGCCAGACTTTCGCGGGCGCCGGTGATGACCCAGGCCGCCCGACGCTGATGCAGCCTGGAACTTCGCGCAAGCAAGTGGAACAGCTGGGCGCAGAGCAGAAGAAATTGATCGAGGCGCTGACGCAGCTCGAACAAGACATGCAAAAAGCCGGGCGCGACATCGGGGGCAGCCAGCGCTCCGCCTCCAGTAAGCTTCGTGACGCGCTGGGCGACGTCCAGAAGCAGGAGCTGCGGCTGAAAATGGGCTGGACCGTGGAGGTCATGAGGCGCGGCATGGGCGCCTATGCGCTAACGCGTCAACCCGAGATTACGCGCGGCCTGAACCAGTTGCGCGACCGCGTTCACGAAGCGCAGAGCGCGATGAACCACGAACCGGACGGCGGCCAGGATCTGGAAGCGGCGCTCGGCCGGGTGGAACAGCTACGGCAGCGGCTCGAAGAGCTAAAGAGCGGCGGGCGGGAGAGGGGCGCGAAAGGCCAGCCGGGGTCACAGGGGAAAAAGGGCGAGGCTCCGGGTCAGCAGCAGGGTTCAGAAGGCCAGAACGGCGAGTCTCCAGGCCAGCGGGGTTCACAGGGGCAGAAAGGCGAGGGTCGAGGCCAGCCGGGTTCACAGGGGCAGAAGGGCCAAGGTCCAGGCCGGCAACCGGGAGGGTCTGCGCAGGCGTCGAATGGCGCTCCGGGTTCCGGTGGGCCCGGTGCCGGATCGTCGCCGGAGGTCGCTTCCGGCCGTGGCGGTCAGTTTGACCCGAACGGGTCCCTCGGTCGGGGGCTCGATCCAGGTGCCGCCGGACGTAACATCCGAGAGGGAATTCGCGACCTCGGCCAACTTGAGCAGATGCTGCGGAGCAACCGGGAAATTCCGCACGAAGTCACGCGCGATGTGCAGGACTTGATTCGCGAGATGCGGCAGGTGGATACCGGGCGCCTGTCCGGGGTCTCGCCGGAGCGGCTCGATCAGATCATCGGCTCGATGGTTGACGGTGCGGAGCAGATTGAACTGCAGTTGCGCCGCCTCGCCGGCGAAAAAGAGATGGGTAGCGTGCGCAGCGGGATCTCACAGCCAGCCCCGCCCGGGTATGCCGAGGCAGTCGCCGAATACTTCAGGCGCCTCGCCCGGCAAAAATGAGTACCGGATAAGCCTCGCCGTTAGAGTAAGTTAGGTTGGGCTTGCATCTCCTCTGCAACTAGTATAATCTCTACTGGTATAATCTCTATAGGGAATACGGAGATTGCTCTTGAAGCCATGTCCTCAGTTGTTCAACAGAGACTGATCGTCCGCGAAGACTTCGAACAGCAGCACGAGCAGACCGTTCGTGAAGAGATCGAGCGGTTCCGCGCGAAGGCGGAGCAAGTACTGGCCGGCACGGTCACCGAAGACGAATTCCGTTCTTTCCGCTTGCGCTATGGCATTTACGGGCAGCGGCAGCCCGGCGTGCAGATGGTGCGTACGAAACTTCCGAGCGGCATGGTCACCTCCGCACAACTGGAGCGGCTGGCGGACGTCGCCGACGAGTTCGGCGGGGGACGCGGGCATCTCACCACGCGACAGAATCTGCAGTACCATTTCGTGCCGTTAGCGCACGTGGCGGACCTGATGCATAGGCTGGCCGACGCGGGGCTCACTACGCGCGAGGCTTGTTTCAATACCGTGCGCAATGTGACGGCGTGCCCGATGGCGGGTCTCTCGCACGATGAAGTTTTCGACGTGCGGCCGTACGCGCAAAAGACCGCCTACGCCTTCCTGCGCAAGCAACTGACTGACAACCTGCCGCGCAAATTCAAGCTCGCTTTCGACGGCTGCCGAAACGATTGCATGGCCAGCGCGATCAATGATATCGGCCTGCATGCGCTGGTGCGCGAGGGCAAGCGCGGATTCCGCATGACGGTGGGCGGAGGTCTGGGCCCCATGCCATACGAGGCGCAACTGCTCGATGAGTTCCTGCCTGTAGAGAACCTGGTCAGCCGTTGCGAAGCTGTGATTCGCGTGTTCAACAAGTACGGGAACCGGCAAAACAAGAACAAGGCGCGGTTGAAGTTCGTGCTGCGCGAGCGCGGGTGGGATTGGGTGCGCGAACAGATTGAGATCGCGTACAGTGACATTCTGGCCAATGGCGGGATCGAAACGCCGGAATTGGTGCCCGAAGGTTTTGGCGGGTTTCAGTCGAGCCCGCAACCGCTGGGACAAGGCGCGTTGTTGCCGGTGGTGAATACCAACGGCACGGGCGACTCCGAATACGATCGCTGGCACAAGAGCAACGTCCGCGAACAGAAGCAGACGGGTTACGCCATGGTCACGGTGCGCGTCGACCAGGGAAATATGACAAGCGATCAGATGCGTGGCGTGGCGCGGATCGCGGCGGACGCGGGCGACGGCCTGGTGCGTGTCATGATCGACCAGAACCTGCTCGTGGGCTTCATTCCGCTGGCTCGCGTGCGCCGCGTATATGCGGCGCTGGGGGAACTGGAACTGGCGGGCTCAGGCGCGCGAGAAATCGAGGACGTCACCACTTGCCCGGGAGCGTATTCGTGCAACCTGGGGCTGACGAAGTCGATGAACCTCGGCGTGGCGATGCAGGAGATGGCGCGACACTACGACGATCCGCAAGTGCGGAATCTCTCGATCAAGATCAGCGGATGCCCAAATTCCTGCGGACAGCACTGGATCGCCGATTTCGGGTTCTATGGCAACGCGCGCAAAATCGATGGCAAGGAGATTCCGTATTACCAGATGCTGCTCGGTGGCGGTTACGATCGCGACGGCGTAATGCGGTTCGGCCTGGCCGTGCAAAGTATTCCAGCACGGCTGGCGCCAGAAGCCGTCAAGCGCGTGCTCGACCACTACATCGCCAACCGCGCCGATGGCGAGAGCTTTCGCGATTACGTGATACGTCACAAAGTGGAGTTCTTCCGCGCGGTCACGAGCGACCTTGTCAAGCCCGCTGAGATCGCGCCCGAGCTGTATCAGGACTGGGGCGACGACACCGATTTTTCACTCAAGCTGGGCCGCGGCGAGTGCGCGGCGTAGCAAGCCTCAGCAACTAATCGTTTACGGCGCTCCCCAGATTCGTTAGAGTCTTGCCAGATGAATGTCAGGGCGCGAGAGTTGTTCGGGTATTGGCCAGCCGTGATCGTGCTCGTCGTGCTACCCGCGTTCGGACGAGATCGCATCTGGGACATCGAATTCTTCGGCAATAAAGGTATCGACACCGAAGCGGTGCGGAAAGCCATCCCCGTGCACGAGGGCGATGACTACGCCGGTGACGAGACAAAGAAAAAAGTGCGGCAGGCCGTGAACGGCACTTTGGGCCGCGATCCCACCGACGTGCAGGGCATATGCTGCAATGAGAACGGCGATCGGGTGCTCTTCATCGGGCTTCCGGGTTCAACCAACAAGAGCTTCTCGTACAACCCCGAACCGAAGGGAGTGGCGCGGCTCTCCAGCGAGATCACGACGCTCCACAACCGCCTGTGCGAGGCGTTGGAGGCAGCCGTCCGCAAGGGAGGAGACGCCGCGCGCGAGGACGACTCCAGGGGCTATGCCCTGGCATACGATCCTGCGTCGCGTTCGCTGCAATTCAAATTGCGTCACTACGCTTTGGCGCATGAGAGCGAAATGTTGAGTGTGCTGGAATCCTCCGCGGACGTCAAGCAGCGCCTCATATCCGCTGACGCTATTGGCTACGCACGCAAATCAACCAGACAAATCGCGGCACTGGTGTGGGCCGCCCGCGATCCGGACAATGACGTCCGTGAGGAGGCATTCGCGCCCTCAGCGTTCTGGCCTCTTCGGATCAGCACTTGGCGGGCCAGATTCCAGCCAAGAATTTCATTGACATGATCAATTCCGGTACCTGGAGTGATCGCAACAAGAGCTCCATGCTGTTTCTCGCGTTGACTCGCGACCGAGATCCCGGTTTACTCACCGCATTGCGGACCGGAGCATTAGATGCGCTGATCGAAATGTCCAAGTGGCGCAGCCACGAGCTACCGGCGCGAATTGTTCTGGGAAGGATCGCCGGAATTCCGGAAGAGCGCCTGCTGCAACTGGTGTCGGGACCGCTGGAGACTATCCTCGACGCTCTTCCGCATCCATAATCCGCCCCGCGATATAGAGTCGTCTGCGTTACCCTAACAATTTATGGCCAAAATTCAACGCGCTCTGCTGAGCGTGACGGACAAGAGCGGCATTGCCGACTTCGCGCGCCAGTTGCGCCAGCTGGGAGTCGAGCTGATTTCGACCGGAGGCACCGCCAAACTCCTGCGCGATTCCGGCGTCGAGGTGAAAGACGTCTCCGAGGTCACCGGATTTCCTGAGATGCTGGATGGCAGAGTCAAGACCATGCATCCGCGCATCACCGGCGGCATTCTGGCAGTGCGAGGCAATGAGGATCACGTGCGTGCGCTTCAGGAGCACGGCATTCAGCCGATCGACATGGTGGTGGTGAATCTCTACCAGTTCGAAAAGGCTGCGGCCAAAGCCGGCGTCACGCTGGACGAGCTGATCGAGAACATCGACATCGGCGGACCAACGATGATCCGTTCGGCGGCCAAGAATTTTCAAGATGTGGCGGTGGTGGTCTCACCCGGTGATTACGCGGCCATCGCAAACGAGATGCGCGATTCCGGCGGCGCGATTTCACACGAAACCAAGTGGCGGCTTGCGCAAGAAGCATTCCGCACGACGGCCGAGTACGATAGCGCGATTAGCGCGCGTCTAGCGCAGGTGGATGGGGCGGCGCCTCTGCCGGTGCGTCTCGATATCGGCGCGGAGAAGCTGATGGATCTGCGGTACGGCGAGAATCCGCACCAGTCCGCGGCGCTTTACGGCACGCGCGCCGGCGGAATCGCGGGCAGCGAACAGTTGCACGGGAAGGAACTCTCGTACAACAACCTGGTGGATCTGGATGCCGCCTGGCAGCTGGTGAATGAGTTCACCGGTCCGGCAACGGCCATCATCAAGCACACTAATCCCGCCGGCTGCGCGGAGCAGGAAACGCTGGTGGAGGCGTACCGGAAGGCGCTCGAATGTGACCCCACCTCAGCCTTCGGAGGCGTCATCGGTTTCAATCTTCCGCTGGACGCGCAGACGGCGCAAGAGGTAGCCAAGCTGTTTGTAGAGGCGATCGCCGCGCCGGATTACGCCGACGAAGCGCTGGCCATTTTGAAAACAAAGAAAAATTTGCGCCTGATGAAGGTGAAGTCGGCCGCGGACTCGCTGGTCATCAAGTCGATCAGCGGTGGCTTTCTGGCCCAAACGCCGGACACGCACCGGTTGGACCGCGCAGCCATTGAAGTGAAAACCCACCGCGCACCTACCGAAGCGGAATGGACGGCGCTCGAGTTCGCCTGGAAAGTCGCCAAACACGTGAAGTCGAATGCCATTGTGTACGCGCGCGCCGGTCAGACGGTGGGCGTGGGAGCCGGCCAGATGAGCCGGGTGGATTCCGTGAAGATCGGCGCCACGAAAGCCGTGCTTCCACTTGCTGGAACGGTTGTCGCTTCCGATGCTTTCTTTCCGTTCTCGGATGGCGTGGAAGAAGCGGCAAAAAATGGCGCGACAGCCGTGATTCAACCAGGCGGCTCAGTCAACGACGCGCAAGTGATCGCAGCCGCAGACCGGCTGGGCCTCGCCATGGCGTTCACGGGCGTGCGGCACTTCCGCCATTAAATCACTGAATGAACCCAAAGACTGCCATCAACGCCCCAGCGATGCCCGCCACGATGCCGATCACAGGAAACAGCATTTTTCTCGAAATGAAATAGAGCGACGACAACACCAGCGCGATCTCGAACAGGCCTTCCCCAACGTCATAACGCAGCGCGCGATGCTCGATCCGGGAAGCCTCGGACTCCTTCTTTTGGGCTTCCTCCATCACATTTTTGGAGTCTTCTTCGTAGCGTGCCTGATCGCTGCGAAAACCCTCGATGGCCTTGGCGGTCTCCGAGTTCTTGGCTCCGAGGAGCATGACCAGTTGTTCCCCCAACTCGAGGCTGTGAAGCTTGATGCGCTTGGATTGGTAGAACGACCAGCGATCGTTGGCTTCAGTTTTGAGCAGCACGGCGTCGGTGTGGGCGCGATGCGAGGCTATGGTGACGATGGCGAGGGCGACCGCCAGCACCGCAGCCAGCACGCCGACTTTCTGCCCGCGCGGATCAGGGGCACCCTCGGATTCGTGGTGGATTTCGAGTTCAGCCATTTAACTTTATTTTGGAAGTATAGCTTCGGCGCGGCCGTGAATGTTACGATCACGCGATCAGCCGCAGCAGGGCTTCGACTGTATATTCGGCTAACCCGCCGGCACGGCGCCTTCGGTGAGCAGCGCGCCTTTTTCCAGATAGCGCACTTTGCTCGCGAACCGCGCCGCGTGCGGGTCGTGGGTCACCATGACAATGGTCTTGCCGTGCTCTTTGTTGAGCCGCGAGAGCAGCGAGAGAATGTCTTCGGCCGAAGTGGCGTCCAGGTTGCCGGTGGGCTCGTCGGCAAGAATGAGCGCCGGATCCGTGACGATAGCGCGCGCAATCGCCACGCGCTGCTCCTGCCCGCCCGACAACTGGCGCGGGAAGTGTCCCAGCCTGTCGCCCAGCCCAACAAGCTTTAGCGCGGTGGTGGCGTGATCGATTCGCTCCTGCTTCTTCAGATTCGTCAGCTTCAGCGGCAGTTCGACATTCTCGAGCGCGGTCAGCACCGGGATCAAGTTGAACGACTGAAAAATGAAGCCGATGTTTTCGTTGCGCCAGTGGGCGATCTGCCGGTCGCTGAGCGCGCGCAGGTCTTGGCCCAGCACGCGGATTTCGCCGCCGGTAGCCACGTCCATGGCGGCAACCAGATGCAGCAGCGTCGATTTGCCTGATCCCGACGGGCCCATCAGCGCCACAAACTCGCCCTTGTGGATCTCGATGTCGACATCCTTCAGCGCCACCACATGAAACTCGTCGCGCAGAAATTCCTTCGTCAGATCGCGGGTTTGGATTACCACGTTATCGGTCATGGTCAGGATTGTTTGGCTTTCACGCGGTCGCCATCTTTGAGGTTGGCGGGCGGATTCAGGATGAGGTCCTCGCCACCGATCAGCCCGTCTTCAATGCGGACCCCTTTACTGTTGGTGGAACCGGTCTTCACGGCGCGCTTTACGGCCTTGCCATCGAACATCACGAATACCGCGTTGTCACGGATGGCCGCAGCGGGGATCAGGATGACAGGCCGCGCCTGCGTTCCCACGGCCGCCGTCTTCTCGTCAGACACAAACGCCACACTGGCGTTCATCTCGGGCCGCAGAAAATCGTCCGGCTTCTGGACTTTCACTTTGATCTGCACGGTAGCCTTCTGGCGATTGGCTTCGGGCGAGATTTCGTAGATGATGCCGTCGTACTTGCGGTCCGGAAACGCGTCTGTGGTCACGATGCCCTTCTGCCGGGCGTGCAGCTTTGCGAAATCGTTCTGGCTGATATCGAGCTCGACTTCGAGATCGTTCAGATCGGCGAGCGCCACGACGTATCCTTTGGCACCTTTGTCGCCCACGAACATAGTGGTCAGGAATTCGCCCTTCTCCACCGCCCGCTCGAGAACGGTGCCGGTTACAGGCGCGCGAATGACGGTGTTGGAGCGCTGGGTTTCCGCATACGCGACCGCGCCGCGGGCCTGCTCCACTTGGCCGCGCATGGCGTCAATCTGCTCCTGGCGTGGACCCAGCACCGAAAGATCCAGCGTTTTCTGCAGCGAATTCACCCGCGCCGCGGCACTGTCGAACTTGGCCTGAGCGTCATCGAGCGCCTGCTTGGCCAATACGCCTTCGGAAGCCAGCCTTTTGGTGCGGTTCAGCGTGACCAGCGCGTTCTCCTGGTCGGCTTTGGCCTGATTGAGATTCGCCCGGGCGACGGCGATCTCCTCGGGACGCGACCCATGCTCCAGCTCCGCCAACCTGGCCTGAAGATTCGCGAGCTGGCCTCTGGCTTGCGTGAGCTGCGCGGCGTATTCGTCGTCTTCGAGGCGCACAAGCACCTGGCCGGCTTTCACTTTGTCGGCTTTCTCTACGCCAATCCAGGCCACGCGGCCGACTACTTTCGAGGCCACCTCGATGCGGTGGGCGGCGACAATGTAGCCCGTCGCATTTAACACCACACCTGGGCCGGCGGCGGCCGAGCTTTCCGCATGCACGCGCACAATGTCTACTTCGGTGGCAGCCGTGAGCCTGGTGTAAGCAAAGCGCGCCGCGCCCAGCACGAGGAACAACAGCACGCCGCCGATGATCCAGCGCGTCGCCCAGCGCGCAGGCTCCGGCCCGCTCTTTTTCGAGCGATCGATTTGCAGCGCCTTTAGTTCTGCTTGCATGGCGTTCAGATACCTCGCAGGGCAGTAAGGATCTCTTTCCGGGAAGCCGAACTTGCCGGGAACAGCCCGCCCAGCGCGCCGAGAACCATGGCGAATGCTACGCCCAAAGCCATGATCTGAGGAGTTACCCGGAAATTGAAATCGATTTCACTAAAGGTAACAAAATTGCCGATGCCGGTGGTGACACCATTGAGTGGCAGCACCAGCAGGCAGCCCACGATGCCGCCGAGCGCCGCCAGAAGAATCGATTCCAAAAAGAAACTGAACAAGATACTGCCGCGGGAAAAGCCGAGTACGCGCAGGGTACCGATCTCCTGAGAACGGCGGGCAACCGCGGCATACATGGTGTTCATGGCGGCGAAACTCGAGCCGACGCCCATGATGATCGACACGAAGATTCCCAGGTATTCGATCACCACTCCTGAATTCGTCTGCGCCTGGTAGTAATCCACTTCCGACATGGCGTCGAGGTTCAGGCGTTGGTCGTTGGCGATGTCATTGATCAGCGCCTTGGCGGCCACGGGATCGGTGGCGCGCAGCAGCACCGAACTCAGCGCGTCGGGCCGCTGGAAATCCGAACTGACTTGGTTGAGGTCGCCGAAGATCTCGCTATTGGTCGCGCCGGTGCCGGCGGACATGATGCCCACCACGTCCCAGTCTCCGCGCCCGAAATGCAGGTGTTGTCCGACGCGCGCAGCGGGAAAACGCTTATGGATGGACTCGCCCACCACCACTTCACGGCGGCCCGTCTGAAACCAGCGGCCTGCGATGAGCTTCAGTTTGTCGCGCATTTCGAGGCCGGACGGCGAGATGCCGCGGAGAGTCACGTTAGTGCCCTGTGGCGCATCGACGCTGGCGAGATTAATGACGGTAACCATCTCGAGCGATGCCATGGGCTGCCCGGAACTTGAACGGGCGATACCCGACTTGAACTTCATGTCCTGAAAGTTGGCCGGCGTCAGGGCGCTGCTCAGTTCGGCGTTCGAGCCTTTGCGCAGGACGAGTACCTGCAGCGGATTCCCCGACGCCTGAAGCGACGAGCGCAGGCCGCCCACCAACGCTAGAATCGCGAGCAGCACGGCCACCGTAAGGCCGATGCCTAGCGCGGTCATGATGGTGGTGGTTCTGCGAACCACTAAATTGCGCAAATTGTAAGTGACGGGGATCGCCATGGGAGCTCGTTATTCGGTGCTGCGCAAAGCCTCGACAATCGAAATGCGGGAAGCGTTCCAGGCCGGGATGAAGGCGCTGATGAGCCCGATGGTCGCGGCGACAATCAAGCAGGTGAGCACGACAGGCGGCTGAATGCTCAGGTGCTTGAGATCGTCGGAGAAAGCCGGCCCCTGCCGGACCACGCGGCACAAGAAAGACGCCAGCACTACGCCCAGAGCACCGCCGATGGTGGCAATGGCCACCGCCTCTCCCAAAATGAGCGTGAGAATGGTGCCCCGCGTAAAGCCGAGCGTCTTGAGCACGCCCACCTCGCGCACGCGCTCGCGGATCGACATGGCGATGGTATTCGCCGAGACCAGCAGGATGGTGAACGTCACCGCCGCGCAGATGCTAAGCAGAATCATTTTTACGTTGCCGAGAAAACTCAAGAAGCCCAACTGGAAGGCCCTCTCTGATTCGGTTTTGGTCTGCACCGGCGAATTGTGAAATTCATCGTCAATGGCTTGCGCGATGCGGGGCACCGATTCCGGGCTGTCGGCCAACACGTAGAACGTTCCGATTTGTCCCCATCTTTTTGCGCCAAGCGCCTGGTCCATATACTCGAGTTGGAAGTAGAGGACCTCATTGTTTTCCGGCGCATCGTAGATGGCCCTGACGGTCAACTCAAGATTGATCGGGAAGATGTCGCCCTCAAGGTGGATGCGGTCGCCTAGATGCAGATTTAGCTTGTCGGCCAGAGCCCGGCCTATCATACATGCCGTGCGCTCTTGGATAAAGGCTTTCCTTTGATCCTCGGGGACTACCATCTCGCCTCGGACGGTGAGAATCTTATCGGGGTCCACGGCAAAGCGCGGAAACATATTCTTGGGATCGCGCCGGTCCTTATAGACGCCGCCGAACCATTGGTAGGGGGCCACCTCACGTACGCCGGCTACTTGCCGGATTTTGTCGCGGTAGTACAGGGGCATGGGCACGGCGAGCGAAATCTTGTTGCGCACCACCAGCCGGAGAGCTTGGGACGGTGTGGCATCGGTGAAATAGAAGGCGTAATAGATGGCCATCAACACGCCCAGCAGACACAAGGAGACGCTGATGCTCACGATCGTGAGGCTGGTGCGGCGGCGATTGCGCCAGGAGTTTTTGAGCACAAACGGCAAGAATCGTAACATTTGGCTATCTGGTTATTCTATTCTACGGAAACCGTGCACGATCTGTTCATGCAGGACGCATTGGAACTGGCCCGGCAGGCGGCTGCCTCGGGCGAAGTGCCCGTGGGTGCGATCGTCGTGGTCGAAGGGCGGGTGACCGGACGCGGCGCCAATTCGCCGGTCGCGAAGAACGATCCCACGGCCCACGCCGAGATGCTGGCCTTGCGCGAGGCGGCGCTGGCGGCGGGCAATTACCGGCTTGCGGACGCCACTCTCTACGTCACGCTCGAGCCCTGCGTCATGTGCGCGGGAGCGCTGGTGGCGGCGCGAGTGAAGCGACTGGTGTTCGGGACGCGCGATCTTCGTTTTGGAGGCGTACGCAGCAAGTTCCGCATCGCGGATTCTGAACTGCTCAACCACCGCGTGGAGATTGTGGAAGGGGTTCTGGCCGCCGAGTGCGTGGATCTGTTGCACAACTTCTTTGCCGCGCGGCGCTAACGTAAGACCGGCAGCCTGATTAGACTGCGCCCATGAACGGACATTGAACCCGCCGACGTGCCTACTATTCCACCGAAACTTTGGTGCCCTTTTGCGGGTGCTGCGATAGGCGATCAATACGCGCGTCCAGCAGGCTGCGGATCCCTTTGAGCACTTCAAGGCGCGCTGTCCGGAAATGCTCCTTCGTGGGTTCCGGCCAGCAGTGGTCTATCATAGCCTCGATCTGCGGCCCGGCGACAGTGCAGAAGAAGCACCCATGCGGCGGTTCGGCGGTCTTTTGTTCGTCCATATATCAGCCTTCTTTCATCTCCACTGTTAATATTTTATTCTGTAACGTGGCACGTGCGGGAATCAGGGCGGCCATGGAGGTCGGCAACCCGATATGCCGGCGCAGCGTGCCGATCTCTACCACCAGCTCATCGCCCTTTTTGAACAACCCTACTTCGCCTTTGGCCGCGAAGGGCAGCCGCAGGCGCACCTCGTAATGGGCATTCCGTTTCTCGAAGGTGTATGGCGCCTCGGTGCGCGTCACGGCCGCCGGGTCTTCCTTGTCGGCGTAGAGCACGCGCGCCACTTCGTCCAGGCGTTCATGCCCCAGCACTTCGTGCGTGAATAGCGGAACACGCTTCACTTCGACCGGCGCGAAGTACTCTTCAATCTCCTCCAGAATCTTCGCCTGCGAAGCGCGCCACTCTTCGAACCATGCATCGGTAATGGCATCCGGCAGCACGCGGTTCACGATGATGCCGTCCACCGTCAGTCCGTGCAGTGAAAAGTAAACGAACGCCCGTTGTGTCTCGCGGAGCACCATCTTCTCGGGATTGGTAACCAGCCTCACACTCGTGACCTTGGAGTCTTCCAGCAGGTCGGAGATTCCGTCGAGCCGGCCGAATAGCTCCTGCACATTGGCAAAGTAGCTATCGGTGGGCAGCTCGACCGGCGAGATCCGGTTGGCCACCGGGCGCACGGCTTTGAGCAGCCCGCGCTGGAAGGGAAACACATGCTTCATGTACCATTCAAGCGTGGTCGGCATGCTCACGAAGCGCATGGATTCCGCCGTGGGCGCGCAATCCAGCACGATCACGTCATAGCGCTGCTCCCGCCGGAACTGATTCACGTACATCATGGCGCTCAGCTCTTCCATGCCTGGCAGGATGGCCAGTTCCTCTGCTTCCACGTCGCTGATGCCCGTGGTGCGCAGCACCGAAACCACATAAGTGGAGATCTCACGCCAGTGCCGTTTGATTTCTTTCTGAATATTGACTTCGTGAATGGAAAGCTTGTCGTTGATGGGAAACGGATCGTTGGTTTTGCTCTGAAACAGGCCGGTTTCCAGATCGAAGGCGTCGGCCAGGCTGTGCGCCGGATCGACGCTCATCACCAGCGTCCGGTAACCGAGACGCGACAAGTGCAGGCCGGTAGCGGCCGCAATACTGGTTTTCCCCACGCCTCCTTTGCCGCTGAAAAGAAGGATGCGCATACTTTCATTCTAACGGACGTTGGCGCGGTGGCTGCCAGAAGCATTCGCGGTCTTGAAACCGCCGACCGGGTCAAAATGCGAAGCGCACGGCGAACTGGATCTGCCGGGGGGCTTTGGCGGAAAAAATCCTGCCGAAGGTGGTGGGATCGTCCGCGATGCGTTGCGGCAAGTCGAAATTCGCGCGATTGAACAGGTTGAAAGCTTCGGCATCGAATGAAAGACTTACGCCTTCGCGGACTGCGAAGCGGCGGGAGAAAGCCAGATCGAAAGTGAACAGTCCCGGACCCTCGAGAATGTTCCGGCCCGCCGAACCGAAATGGTAGGGCGGCGCAATGGCGAACGCGGAGGTGTCGAACCATCGCTGGGGAGTGGCGGGATCGAGGCGCGGATCGCGCAACAAGTCCGGACGGTCCGAGCCGAAAATGCCGCCGGTGTTCCCGGTGTTGCTGTTATCCGTGCGCAGTACCGGCGTGAAGGGCTGGCCCGATTGGGCGATCGTGATACCGCGCACTTCCGAATTCCGGACCCACCAGGCGCGGCCGGGCAAATGGTAGAGGTAAGCCGCGGTGAAGCGCTGCCGCATGTCGTAGCTCGAAAGCGCGCGCTCGGCGCGGTAATTACTGCTGTCCTGCGGAAAATTCTTGTCGGGCAAAGTACCCAGAAAGGCCGAGGTATCGTCGATCGATTTTGAAAACGTGTAAGACGCAAGCACCGAGAAATTACGTACCAGCCGCCGGTTGATGGAGGCTTCGAGCGCATGGAAATTCGAATTGCCGGAGCTCTCGCTGAAAAAAATGCTCCCAAACTGCGGATAAGGCCTGCGTGTGAAGACTGGCCCGGCGCCCGGCGGCGGCTGATTCAAATCGCGTGAACGGATGAGATGCGTACCTATCGATCCGGCGTAGGCGATACTCGCCACGGTCGACGCAGAAAGCTGGTGCTGCACGTTGAGATTCCAATTCTGCATGTAGCCTGTAGAGATATCGGGGCTCAAGGTGTTAGGAGAGGGCGCGGCGGGAATACCGTTGGCAAACGGATTATCAATCGCCGGCAGCGATGTTGCCGTCGGGAACGTAAGCTGCAGATTGAAGTACGGCGGATTGAAGTACAGCGATGAGTTGACCACCAGCATGCCGGCGTCGTAATAGACGCCGTAACCGCCGCGCACCACAAGCTTTTCCACCGGTGTCCAGGCAAATCCCACACGTGGCGCGAAATTATTGCGGTCGGGTTGCAAGCCCGAGCGTGAAATGCCGCCACTGCCCACGCGGACAATCTGGCTGGTGGCCCGATCCAGAATGGTCATGCGATTCGTCGGATCCACCGCCGGGGTATCGTACTCATAGCGCAGACCGAGGTTCAGCGTGAGGCGCCGCGCGATTTTCCAGTCATCCTGCACATATGCGTCATATGCGGTAGAGCGCAGCGTCTGCGGATTATCGGATTGTGCTTGTAGACCGAACGTAGGAAATCCGAGCAGGAAATCGCTGATCCCCGATCCCGAAATGACGCCGAGGAAGGAAAGCGATCCGCGCGTGTAGTAATCCAAAATCGCGTTCAGTTGCGTGTAGCGGACTTCGCCGCCGATTTTCAGGCTGTGGGCGCCACGGATCAGCTCCAATCCGTCACCAATCTGCCAGGTGTTGCTGTGCCGCGATAGCGGCAGTTGCGTCAGATCGCCCAGGTGCGACAGTCCGGCGACAGTAATACCGGGAAAACCGAGATCTTTCGGAGGTACGGAGAGCCAACCCACGCCCCAGAGCGCGCCTGCGTCGGTCGTATGATTCTGCTGCAGCACCTGGTGGAAGTAGCGATTGAATCCGAAACGCAGCGAATTCACAGTGCGCGGGCCGAGCACGCGCTGATAGTGCGCCATGACGTTGTGGCCGGTATTGGTCACGAAATCGCCGAAACCTGGAATATCGGTGGACTCTTTGGTATAAGGCTCGAACACACTCTGATCGCCGAAGCTATAGCGCACGGTGGCCAGATCGTTGGCCGAAAAATGATGATCCAGGCGTGCCGTGAATTGCGACGTGTTTTCAGTCTGGACGGGTTGCGCCAGGAAGTTTCCCGCGACGCCCGGCAGATTGGGCAACGGGTACAATTCCAGAACCTTTAGCGCGACCGGTGAAATTCGCGATGCCGGGATCATTCCCCCGGGGAATGGCTGCTGCGTGAATGGGTCCACTACCGGGCGGCCCAGCGCCGACAAGTCCCCAGCCCGTTCCTCCGGCGTGGGCACGCTGGCCAGGTGCGTCAGCCCCAGCCGCTCGCGCAAGCCGTCGAAATTCGCGAAGAAGAAGGTCCGGTCGCGAATGATCGGCCCGCCTCCGCCGCCGCCGTACTGATTGCGGATGTACTTGGGTTTATCCGCGCCGTCGAAGAAATTGCGCGCGTCCAGGATGCGATTGCGGAGATATTCATAGGCCGAGCTATGCCAGGAGTTTGCGCCGCTGCGCGTGATGAGGTTGATCTGCCCACCGGCGCCGCGCCCGTATTCGGCGCTGTAACCGTTGGTTGCGATCTTGAATTCCTGAATGCTGTCCACCGGCGGCTGAAGAACCCACGAGCGCTCGTACGGATCGTTATTATCGGCGCCATCGATGAGAAAATCGTTGAACTCCTCGCGTGCGCCGTTGGCATGGAAAGCAAATCCGCCCCGCTGCGAAAGCTCCGAGCTTTGCACTGCCGGAAGCACGCCGGGGGCGAGTAGCGCGAGCTGTAGAAAATCGCGGCGATTGAGCGGAAGCTCTTGAATCCGGGATTGATCGACGACCTCGCCCAGCTCAGACGATTCAGTCTGTATGCGCTGGGGCGCCGCGCGCACTTCAACCGACTCCTTCCGCCCGGCGACAGCCAGTGGCAGGTCCAGCCGCAGGCGTGAGTTCACTTCGACGCGCACCTCGCGCGCCTCGGGCTCGAATCCGGCAGCCGAGGCGGACACTTGATAGGCCGCGGGCGCCAGCTCGCCCACAGCGTAATAACCGGACCGGTCCGCGCGCACGCGGCGCTCGAATCCGTGCGAATTATCGCGCGCCACAACTTCGGCATCGGCGATAGCATGCTGGCTGGGATCGAGGACGTAACCGGAGATGGTTCCGGTAGTCACCTGCGCCAGTGCGGGCAGGGCAATCAGGAATAATAGGAGGATCAATTTTTCATTCTAAGGGACGATCGGGAAGAATGCGCGGCCTTCCTCAGCGACATGTCGGCTCACTGATACATCGCCGCGTACCCTAGCTGCTGCTTCGCGAAATCCCGCGGATAGGAGATGCGCACTGCGCTCACTTCTCCATTCGCCCCAACCGTCGCATCGACGATCGGATTAATTCCCGCCCAGTATGTCGGCAGGTTGAGCTTCTTGTAGCGGGCGATTACCTGATCGCGCAACGCCGGGTCGAAATGTACGCCGTACTGGTTCACTAAAGCTTTGATGGCGTCGTAATCGCCCTCGGCTTTGATACGCATCAACTCAGCGAGCAGCAGGCCCACACCCTGATGCATCTTGTCGTAGTCACGCACCGTGACGTAGGCCTTGCCGTCGCGTTCCACTCGTGCGATGGCGCCGGTTTTATCGATGATGTAGTTGACGATGAGCTGGCGGTCGCGGTCGTGGTCCTCTTCAATGGTGTCGCCCTTGGGCATTTTGCGCAGCTGCGTGATCGCCACGCGCGCGGATTGATCGTACATGGCTTTGCCCACCTCGGGGCTTGAGATCAGGCCCAGCTGCTGCAGTTTCGGATCGAACACGTTCCACAACGCCATCAGATCGGCGCGGGCTTCCTCGAGCGTCGAAAAATACTCTTTCAGGTAGAATCCCGCTTCATGCGTCAGCTTGGGGTTAAGCTTTCCCGAACCGTGACCGATGATCTCGTGGAGCGCCGTCAGCAAATCTTCGGCCTCATCGCCGTACTTCTTACCGCGCGCGATCTCCTCCGGGCTGTACGCGAACTCTTCAAGTGAAGTATGGCCGGTGGCGTGCGAAAACGCCCGTGTGCTGCCGGTGAAGAGAAAACTCTTGGAGCCGTACTTCTCGTGAATTTGGTTCTCGTTGGGCAGGTTGTCCCCGATGGTCGTAACATGAAAATCACCCGTCTCGATCACCGTCTCAACCGCTTTCGCCATGGGCGGCTTGACGCCCTCCTTCCTGTACTTGGGATCCCAGGACGCGTGGTCTTCGAAGTACTGCGCGTTGCCGGCGATCTTTAGCATCAGCGCGTTGACGCGCTGGTCGGTGACCGAGACAAAGCTCTGGGAAGTGCCCTTGGCGCCGCGCGCATCCCGGTAGACTTCAATGAACCCGTTGGCGAAATCCACGTTGGCATTGTTCTGCACCCAGCTGGCGCCGAACCGCAGCCAGTCCTCAGGCTCGCCCGACTGGTAAAAGCGGATGAGATCGTCGATCACTTTGTCCTGCCCCGGCTCGGCAAACGCGCGCGCCTTTTGGAAATAATCGATGGCCTTCTTCAGGAACGGGGCATACTTGCCGGGCGGGATGCGGCCATCCGGCGTGCCCGCGCGATAAACCACCTCGGCGAGTTTGCCGTCTTTCGTCTTCACCAGCTGCGAATTGAGCGGATACCGTTCGTGAAAGCCCTTTACATCCGCCAGCTTCATACCGGCGTAAAAGTTATTCGCGCTGGCCTGGAGGATATCGAGCCCGCCCTGCGGACTTTTGGCGGTGATCATCGGCTCGAAATTAGGATCGAACAGCGCCGGCTTCAGCTCGGCGATCTCTGTGGCGAATTCGGCTTCGGCCTGAATCGGCTTCCCGGCGCCGTAGGGATCGCCGATTCGCAGCCCATTGCGCACAGCCCCGGCGCCTGCTTCCTGCAATTCCTCAAAGGTAAATTCCGGCAGAAATTTCTGCGCTGTATTCTCGTTGTGGTTGCCTTTGTTGGCCCAGAATAGCTTGGTGTACGCGACGATCTTCCCCATGACCTCGGGCTTGACGCCTTCCGGGTGCGCGACCAGCGCTTCGAGCAGACGTTTTTCGCGGAGGCCGAAACGCGAGAGCTGGTCGTAGATGATGGGATCAACGGCAATCGACGCCTGGCTCAGCCAATACGCCAGCGTCTGCTCACGCGGGGTGAGCCGGTTGAAGCCATCGGCCTCGAGCTGCAGAAATCCGGTCGAGCCAACGCGCTCCACGAGTGTGCTCTTGGCCGCTACGGCGGTGCTCTCGGCGGCAGCCGGATTGTTATTACTTCCGCAACTCACCAGAAGCACCGCCGCCGCGGCGCAGCTCGCGCCCAATCTAAAACGCAATGATTTCAACTTGCCTCCCCATCCGTGGAATCCGCCTTCCGGCCTGCATCTCGTAGGCGGGACCGGCTATGCCACACCGCCTGCCTGGTGCACGGGGGCAATACCGGTTCCCGCATGAGACGCGCCAGATCTTCGGGCCCATCCACGTCATACCATAAATCGCCACGCTCCACGCCGAGGCCGGCGGCCCGCACGGCGCGTTCTGTCTGTTCCAGCACGTGAGGCGTCGACCACTCCACACCGCCGAACATTTCAGGATGCACGCGGCGGCACGCAATGGCGTAATAGCCGCCGTCTTCGCACGGCCCGAGCGCGACATCCGCCGCCGACGCCAGCAGCCGCTGGATGTGCCCGCGCGCTAGCGTCGGTGAATCGCTGCCCAGAACCATCGCCTGCGGGCGCCCGGATTGTAACGCTCCCCCAAGTGCGTGAAGTAATTTTAATTCCAGGCCGCCCGCAACTTGCAGATCACGCGCAACGCCCGGTTCAGTCCAGGCATCGGTAAGTGTGTCGGTATGGAGTTCGATATCTGCAACATCTCTGAACTCAATCAATTTCGAGATCGTATCTGCAACGAAGGCCCGATGGAGTTCCGCCGCGGGCTCGGCGCCGATCGCCGTGGCCAGACGGGTCTTGACGCGGCCCGGGATAGGTGCTTTGGCGAACAGGATCATGACGGGCCGCACCCGAAAATTGTAAACTATGTGTTGCTCAGCTCAGCAGGAGAGACTTTCGCGTATGAATCGATTGACACTTGTTACAGGTTGCCTGGCGCTGGCTTTCGCGGCGGCGCCCGCTTTCGCCGGGGATAAGAAGGGCGACCCGGAAAAGGGCAAAGAAGTTTTCCAGCAGTGCGGCGTCTGCCACAACGCGGACAGTACGGAAAAGAAAATGGGCCCCGGCCTGAAGGGTCTGTTCAGCCGCGAAACGATGAATAACGGCAAGAAGCCCACCGATGCCAACGTGCGCGAGAAAATCGATGAGGGTGGCAACGGCATGCCGGCCTACAAGGAAATGCTCTCCGAGGATGAGAAGGACGATCTGATCGCCTACCTGAAGACGCTGTAAACTTCACACGCGCCACTCGCCAGAGCGAACCGGCGAGTAAACTGAAGATATTCGGCGGTGCTCGTGGCCGTCCACTCGGGGCCTTTGCCGCCACGCACGCCGCAGTCCAGTCATCTGTCTTCTATATTGAATAAGTGTTCGCCGCTCTCGTCCCGCTTGCCCTGCTGCTTCAGACGGAAACGCCGGTCGAGCGCGCCAGGGCGCTCATCGATGCAGGCAAGCTGAGCGAGGCGCGCCAGGCGCTGGCCACTGCCGACCCCGCGCAGCCCGAGGCCGCGTATCTCACTGGAGTCCTGCACTATCGCGCGCGCGAGTATTCAGCGGCCATCGAATCTTTGAAGCGCGCGGTTGAGGCGCCGCCGGCGAGCGCCACATACAAAGAGGCTGTGCAGATGCTGGGTCTTAGCTACTATCTGAGCGGCCGATTGAAAGAAGCGATTCCCTGGCTCCAAAAATCCGCACAAACCGGCGCCCGCGGCCCGGACGTCTTCTACATGCTGGGCAACAGCTACATCCAATCGGTCGAGCCCGACAAAGCGCGTGCTGCTTTCGCCCGCATGTTCGACGTGGCGCCCGATTCCGCGGCCGCGCACCTGCTCGCTGCGCAAATGATGGTGCGGCAGGAATTCGAAGATCTCGCTACAAAGGAATTGCACCGCGCGCTGGAGCTCGATCCCAGAATTCCCGAAGCGCACTTCCTGCTTGGCGAGCTGGCCATCTTTCGCGCGCACCTGGAGGAAGCCGTCGCTGAGCTGCGCGCGGAAATCGCCATCAATCCCAATTTCGGAGCGGCCTACTATCGTCTGGGCGACGCCTACACGCGTCGCGAGGATTGGGATACGGCCATTCCGCTCCTCCAGAAATCCATCTGGCTGAATCCCAACTTCAGCGGTCCATACATACTGCTGGGCAAAGCGTATTTGAAGAAAGGCGACCTGGTCAACGCGGAAGCCATGCTGCGGCGCGCGGTGAAGATGGACGCGCTGAACTCCTCCGCGCATTACCTGCTGGGCCAAACGCTGGTGCAGTCAGGCCACGCCGAGGAGGGGCGCGAAATGATGCGCCGGTCGCAGGATATGCGGAAAGATGGCGACCCATAACCGCGAATACTTTGTTTTCAACCGTGCGGGCGAGGAACCTTCTGGTTGTTCCACGCAAAACTCGCGTCCGACCTTTCGTGGCAACAACCTTGCGGGCTTTCATCTGGCTCGCGTGCCTCGCTTCAATTTCTGTAACCGGGACGGAGCCCGTCGTACGCCTGGTCGCGAAGACGGAGACTGTCTACGCCGACGCCATCGACGCCATGGCTGCAGTCGAAACCATTGATTCCGGCCTGACCAGCCGCTACGGAGGCCGGGACCGTCGCGCGTGGCAGCGACTCTACGGCCGGAAGCGCGGCGAATTCCTGGCATTGCTGGCGAAACTTCCCAAGCAAGGCCTGGCTGAAAGCGACGCGCGCGCCATAGCCGTCATGCGAACCAGGATCGAGAACGCACCCGCCAACCTGGATCGCGCGCCACACTCCCTGAAGCCGGTGGGGCGCTGCAACAAGGCTGGACGGAAAGATCTCGACTTTGGCGCGCTGCGGGACGCCCTCTACGCCTGCTTTGATGAGATTGGCAACCGGCTCGAATTCGAAGGCGGACGGCTTACCCGTGTATCGGCCTTAGCTCGGCTGGCGAGCATCGAAGAACCGGCACGGCGCAAAAATCTGTTCCTGGCGTTCGCACCGCTCTGGCAGGCGGTCAACGGAAACAACCAACCGGGCAGCCCTTACCGCCGTCTGATGGGCCTGGCGGCAGCGGACGATAAAAAGAACGGTTCGCCGATCGATACAGCGGCCCGTGCGGCCGGAGCACGATCTACAGAAATAGAGAGTTGGCTCGAACAGATTCTCGAAGCCTGGCGCCAGGTCAGCGGCGAGCATGCCATCGAGCCTTGGGACTTTCGCTATCTTGCCGAGGAAGCAGACCGGGATTTAGCAGCCAGCATTCCTCGCGATTCACTCCAGCGAATCGCGGGCCGCTACTACCGGGACCTCGGTGCGGACTTGCATGACCTCGGCATTCTTTACGATCTTGATCCTCGCCCCGGCAAGGCGCCACTGGCGTATTCGGAACTCGTGAGACTAGGGCGCATGGTCCATGGGCGCTGGCGTCCGACGGTAGCGCGTGTTTCCGCGAACTATGCGCACGGCGGGCTTTCCCTCTTAAACGAACTGATCCACGAGGACGGTCACGCGGTCCACTATGCCGCGCTACGTACGCGGCCGGCTTTTATGGATCTCGATACGCTTTTCGCGGAGGCGTTCGCCGACGTAGCCGCCTGGAATACATACGAGCCCGCCTGGCAGCGCCAATACCTCGGGCGCGAGGCTTCCAAACCCGCTTCGCTGCGAAGCCTGTACTCGGGCGTGGTTCTCGATGTCGCCTGGTCTCTGTTCGAGATCCGCATGATGCGTAATCCGGCATTGGACCCCAACAAGCTATGGACCGAAATCACGAGCCGCTACCTGCGCGTTGTTCCGCATCCGGAATGGTCGTGGTGGGCGACGCGCGTCCAGCTTGTCGAATCGCCAGGATATATGGTGCACTACGGCTTGGGAGCGGTGCTCACGGCCGCCATGCGTCAGCGCATTCGTGAGTCACTCGGACCGTTTGAGACCGGCAACCTTCGATGGTATGCGTGGGTCTCCAACCAACTGCTTCGCTACGGGACGGAGCGTGACGCAGCGGCGCTGTTACAAGAATTTCTCGGCCGGCCCGTTTCGCCCGAGCTGCTGTTAAAGGACATTCGCGGACTGAGCCAAGCCACGAGTTAAGAGACAGCCCCGGGGCCCTCTATATGCCTTTGGCCAGAAAGCCGCCGTCGACGGCAATGATCTGCGCGGTCACGAACGACGACGCGTCGGAGGCCAGAAAAATCGCGACGCCTACGAGTTCCTCCACGTTGCCGACGCGGCCCATGGGAGTGCGGGCGGCAATGGCGGCGGAGCGCTCCGGAATATCGAGCACTTTGGAATTGAGCGGCGTGCGAAACACTCCGGGCGCGATGGCATTCACGCGCACGTTGAATTTGGCCCACTCGCAGCCGAGCTGTCGCGTCAGCATGGCCACGCCGCCCTTGCTGGCCGCGTAGGCCGTCACTTCGCCGAAGCTCACGAAACTGGTCAGCGAACCGGTGTTGATAATCGATCCGCGCTGCTGTTGGATCATCTGCCGCCCGAAAATCTGGTTCGCGCGGAAGGTGCCGTTCAGGTTGGTATCGACAATGCGGTTCCAGTCCTCGTCCGGCACATCCACGGTCGGCATTTTTTTCAACGCTCCGGAGGTGACCACCAGAATATCCACCTGGCCGAACGCCAGCACCGTTTCGTCGCACAAGCTCTGCAGGCTGGCGCGGTCCTGGACGTCGCTTGTGACGCGCAGCGTCTTCGCGCCGAGCGACTCGATCTCCGCCGCCTGGGCATCGACGCGCTCCCGGTCGCGGCTGCTCGCAATGGTAGCGGCTCCGGCGCGAGCCAGTCCGCGCGCAATGGCCTGGCCAATGCCGCTCGTCCCACCTAGCACGACAGCCACTTTGTTCTTGAGGGAAAACTTTTCTTCGAGGTAGCTCATTGAGGGTGAAGGGCATCATATCAAGGGAAGAGTTGGCAGTGTGATGGGATGACGCGCCGCACCCGTTGACATGAACACTCTTCGCGGTTGATAAAAACCCGCGGGCCTCCGCCAGAATACGGCGCCGCCCCACGCTACAAGTTTGTCGTTACCGCGTGGAACGTGGTTTCTTGTAGCGCAGGGCCACGCGTTTTTTGCGGGGACCTGCGGCACTTTCGTCCGCTCATACCAGCTCGAATTTCTCCCCCCAGCCCGGCACCACCGTCTCGATGCCATACCGCTCCTGAACCGCCTTCTGTAGCTGCGCTGTGCCTTCCGGCTCGCCGTGCACCAGGAAAACTTTCTTGAGCGACCCGGCCACCGGCTTCATCCAGGCCAGCAGCTCCAGGTGGTCGGCGTGCGCACTCAGCGCCTGCAGGCTATCGACCTCCGTGCGCACCCGCATGGGCTCGCCGAACACCTTCACCTCGGGCCACTTGTCGACCAGCTTGCGGCCGAGCGTGTTCTCCGCCTGGTAACCCGTAATCAGGATGGTGCATCGCGGATCGCCGAGATTGTTGCGCAGGTGATGCAGAACGCGGCCGGCTTCACACATGCCGGAGGGCGAAATGATCACGCAGGGCACGTGCAAGTCGTTCAACTTTTTCGATTCGCTCGCCTCGCGGATGTACGTGAGACGCTTGAAGCCGAACGGATCGCCGCCATCGGTCAGGTATTCTAGCGTCTCCTCGTCAAAGCATTCCGGATGCCTGCGGAATACTTCCGTTACGTTCACCGCGAGCGGGCTGTCGACGAAAATTGGAATATTGGGCACGCGGCCTTCGTTCGTCAATTCGTGCAGCAGGACCACAAGCTGCTGCACTCGGCCCACGGCGAACGCGGGCACGATGAGCTTGCCTCCGCGCGCCGCCGTGCGTTTCACGACATCCGCCAGCTTGTCTTTGGCCGATCCCAGTTCTTCATGCCGACGTCCGCCGTAGGTGCTCTCGAGGATCAGGTAATCCGCCGCGGGTGGAGGATCGGGATCGCGCAGAATCAGCATGCGGCTCCGCCCCAGGTCGCCAGAAAACAGCAATCTGACTTCGCGGGCATTCTCCGTGGAACGGAGAAGGACGGTCGACGACCCCAGAATGTGGCCGGCATCATGACTCTGGTAAATCAGGCGCGCGCTCAGCTGTTTGGCCGTGTAGTAGGGGACCGGCTGGAACAACGGCAGTGTGCGGTTGGCGTCATCAGTGGTGTAGAGCGGCTCGACGGGCGGCAGCCCCGCGCGGCGGTGCCGCCGGTTGAGAAATTCGACATCTTTCTCCTGGATGTGCGCCGTGTCGAGCAGCATGGCATGTTGCAGGTCGATGGTAGCCGGGGTACTGTAAATCGGCCCGCTGAAGCCGTTCTTTACAAGCAGCGGAAGATTGCCGCTGTGATCGATGTGCGCGTGCGAAAGAATTACCGCGTCAACGCTCGCGGCAGTAAAAGGAAAGTGCCGGTTGCGCTCTTCAGCTTCCTTCCGGTGGCCCTGATACATGCCGCAATCCAGCAGGTAGCGTTTGCCGTCGGCTTCCAGTTGATGCATGGACCCGGTGACGGTGCGGGCGGCTCCCCAAAAGGTAAGTTTCATCGTGAGTTTGCGAATTGCGCGGGGCCGGCTAAGTTATTTCCCTCATGGCGGCGTGAAACTTTGCAGGCGATGGTACTGACATGGCGCGAAAGGCGATCGCCGTTGCCGTCCTGATCCTGGCCCTTGTCCCAGCCGCTCGTCTGGCGTGGATGGCGCGCGAGATGCCGCATTTCGGGCATCTCCATGACGATAGCATCTATTTCGTGGCTGCCAAATCGATGGCGGACGGCCGCGGCTACCGCATTCTGAGCCTGCCCAGCGAGCCGTTTCAAACCAAATATCCGCCGCTGTGGCCGGTCGTGCTGGCAGCTATCTGGAAAATCGATCCACGATTCCCGGAAAATCTGCGCTGGGGTATGGCGCTCGCCTGGGTGATGCTGCCGGCATTTATGGTGCTGGCGTGGTGCTGGTTTCGGTCCGTGGGATTCGGGCCGGCCATGCGGACAGCGCTTTGCGCGGTGCTGGTGCTAAGCCCTTGGGTTGTCTTTCTGAGCACCACGTTGATGAGCGAATTGATTTTTTCGGTCGCTCTCCTGGCGGCGCTGTTGGCACTGGCGCGCGCGAAGACGAGCCCTTGGCTGGCGCTGGCCGCGGGCCTGCTGGGTGCGTCGGCCTATTTGATCAAGACGGCCGCCCTGCCGTTGCTGGTCGTTGGACCGCTGTGGCTGATCTGGCGGCGGCAATACCGAAGCGCTGCAATCTTTTTCTGCGCCATGCTGCCCGCGGTCGCGGCGTGGATGTTTTGGGCCGGCCATCACATGACCGGCGCGCGCGATATCGTGTCGCTTTACTACACCAACTATCTCGGCTACCAGATCTACAACATCGGCTGGCGTGATCTGCCGCTGGTCATGTGGAAGAATCTCGACGGCGTGTTTTCGGGCATTGCCGGCTTGTTGATATTCGATCTGGGGAAGTCGGTCCTCGGCATGCACCTCTCGCGCTTTCTCGCCATCGGCGCGATTGTGGGCGTCGTATGCCTGGCTCGAACGCGCGGCGTGACGCCCTACCACGAGTTCGCAGGAGCGTACACGGCGCTCCTGCTGGTATGGCACTTCCCACCCAACGAGCGTTTCATGCTGCCCTTGTTTCCCCTGCTGCTGGCGGGCATCGGAAGCGAGCTGGCTCATCTGGGAAGCGTGATCCGGAGCGTGTGGAGGCAGAGCGCGGCGAATCGCGTGGTTGCCGCGGGTATGATTGCCGGCGTCGCGACGCTCGCCGGGTTCGGCATCGTGATGAACGCAGGCGCTATATTCGGCGAGTTTCCCGGAATCATCGGACAGCATTGCGTGGTGCTCGCCAGCAACCGCGCCGCATTCGCCTGGATTGCGCAACACCAGACCGGTGGCGCCTTTTATGCGTACGACGATCCGGTATTTTTCCTTTACACCGGCCATCATGCGGCCAGCCTGCCGGTCGCGCCCATGCCCTTTTACCGGGAAGACCGCGAGGCCATCCTGGCTCCTTTCCGCAACATGCCCGCCTTCGCGCGCGCGCAGCGCCTCGATTACCTGCTCTTCACCGCCGCCGACTTCCATCGGGACTTGCCCGAGTCAGAGCGTGCGGAAGTGCGGCGGATTCTCTCCCACGAGCCGGAGATGGTTCGCGAGTACGCATGGGGATTGTCCGCGGTATATCGCCTGAAGCCAACGGTCGCGGGATCGCGGCCCTTGCTGACGCTCGCATCGCCCCGCTAATGTGAGAGCACCCGCCCAGCCGCGGTCCCGACTGATGTCCTCGGGCGTGCCATCCGCACACGGAATGTGGGGAAACGCCTACATCCGATGCGCTCGAAATTCCGTCCGACGAGCACGCGATGGATCGCCCTCCATGAAATATCAAGTAGTTTGCAGTCTTGGCAGGAAATCTGCATTTCCAACCGGCGAGAGGTGCCCATATGTACGACCTTCGTCACGACAACGGACCATCGACAGATCGGTCCAAAGTTTCCGAGCAGTTCACCGAAGCCACTAAGAAATACACCGGCCCTTGGATCGCCATTGGCGTGCTGGCCGCAGGCATAGCCGGGCTGTGCTGGTACGGTTCGAGCCTGCGGCACGCGCCCGCGGTGCTGGCACAGTTCCCCGCGCTTCAGCGATCTTTCGAGAGCGTGAACGCGCGTCGGGCCGCGACTGAAGCCAAGGTAAAGAACTGGGACGGCAACCAGCAGGAGTTGGAGGCGCAAGTAGCCAAGCTCCATATCGAAATGACCTCGCGGGTTCGCGCCGCGAGCAAGCAGGCGCAGAGCCTCAACGCGAAGCTTTACAGACAGTTGCACGAGGAGATGGCTGCCCAGACACAGGGCATCGCGACCCAGATCAGCCGTCTGGAATCGGCAAGCGAAACTGATCACGCCAGCGTGGAAGAACTCCACACTGCGCTCGGGGTGCTGCGCGAGCAAGCCGCCGAGCAGGCCGGCGAGCTGCGCAAGGTGAAGGACGAACTCGATCGCGCCGGCGCAAATAACGGCCAGCGACTAGCGGTGCTCGCGGAGCAGATGGGCAGCAAGTCGCGCGAGGTCGAAGAGCTCTCGAAGAAGCTGGACGTAAAGCGCGTCGATTTCGAAGTCACGCGCAATCACACCGGGCCACTCACCGGGGAGATCTCGCTCAGTGTCACCGGAACCGATGTCAGCCATCGGCGCATCACCGGCTGGATGTGGGTGATGCCGGACCGCCGCACCATCTGGCTCCACGGCCAGAGCGCCCAGCAGCCGGTTGTGTTCTATGGCTATCAGGATGGCAAACGCCGCGAACTGGTAATCACGAACGTGACCCGGGATTCCGTGACCGGCTACCTGCTGCTGCCCGGCGATAGCGACACCGGCCTCACAGCTTCAGTGGCGGCGGCCGAATAGCCGTCGACTTACCAATGGTTTGAGCCCAATCCATGCACCGCGGCGGCCTGCTCCTAAGGGGGAGCGCGCCGCGGCGTTTGGCCAGGTCCGCTACCCGATTCTGCCGCGATTGGCACCCCTTCAAGCTGACCGGTTTACCCGCCTTGCCTTTTCCCGAATACCCGCTAAAATAGAAGTAGCAGGTGTCGAACCATACGAGTGGGCGCAAGCCCACTTTTTTGTTGGCCGACGCCTTTTTTGAAGCACATGCGGCAGGAAGTGGTCTCCAAAATCGAGGAAATCGCGCAGCGGGTAGCGGCGTCTGACGGAATAGAGGTGGTCGAGGTCGAGGGCAAGGGCGGCGGCGGGAATCAACTGGTCCGTATCTCGATCGACAAACCCGAAGGCGTCACCCATGCCGATTGCGAGTTGGTTTCCCAGCAGGTGAGCACCATTTTAGACGTCGAAAACGTCGTGCCGGGCCATTACACGCTGGAGGTCAGTTCGCCAGGCATAGAGCGAAAGCTGCTTAAGCCGAACGATTACATCCGGTTTCAGGGAAAGAAGGCGAAAATCGTGTTGCGCGAGCCGGTCGAGAACCAGCGTCACCTGCAAGGGACGCTGGCGGGCCTGGAAAACGGCACCGTTTCGCTCGATACGGGCGCGGGCCGCGTCCTCCGCTTCCCTCTCAACCAAGTGGAACGGGCCAACCTGAAGTTCGAGTGGTAATTCCCTCCAGGTTCTAAAAGCCAAGCGGACAGCGCGAGAGAGGATTCACTTTTGGAAACGATCTATCAGTCCATTGAGATTTTAAGCAAGGAAAAGGGCATCGATATGCAGATCGTCCTGGACGCCGTCAAGGACGCCATGTTGATTGCCGCCCGCAAGCATTTCCGCACGGAGGAAGACTACGTGGCGGAACTGGACGACAAGACCGGTGCCATTCGGTTGTTCGCGGTCAAAAAAGTAGCCGAGCAGGTCGCGGATCCGGTGAAGGAGATGACGCTCGAGCAAGCCTTGAAGATCAATCCGGAAGCCGTCGTCGGCTCCGAGATCCGGATCCAAAAGCCCACTGATGCGCTGGGGCGCATTTCCGCGCAGACCGCCAAACAGGTGATCTTTCAGAAAGTCCGCGAGGCCGAGCGCGAAACGGTCTTCAACGAATACTCGGGCCGCACCGGGGAGCTGGTCAATTGCACCGTGAAGCGCGTGGAAGGGCCGGACCTGATTCTCGATCTCGGGAAAACCGAAGCCCGGCTGCCCAAGAAAGAGCAATCGCGCCTGGAAAGCTTTTCCGTGGGCGACCGCGTGCGCTGCGTCATCCGGCTGGTGGATAAATCCAGCAAGGGGCCGGGCGTATTGGTATCGCGCGCGGCTCCTGAGCTGGTGATGCGCCTGTTCGAGCAGGAAGTGCCGGAGATTTACGATTCGACCGTGATCATCAAGGGCTGCGCGCGCGAAGCCGGCGAGCGAACCAAGATTGCGGTGCACAGCCGCGACCGCGACGTGGATAGTGTAGGCGCCTGCGTGGGTATGAAGGGCATGCGCGTGCAATCCATCATTCGCGAGCTGCGCGGCGAAAAAATCGACATCATCGAGTTCTCCGACGACCCGGTGAATTTTGCCACGCATGCGCTGAGCCCGGCCAAGATCAGCCGCGTGACCGTGATCGACCCGGTGGAAAAGCACATGGAAGTCATCGTGGATGACTCGCAACTGTCGCTGGCCATCGGCAAGAAGGGGCAGAACGTGCGCCTGGCCGCCAAGCTGCTGGGCTGGAAAATCGACATCAAGAGCGAAGAGGAGAAGCGGCAGGAAGTCGAAACCGCCATGGCTGCGCTCACGGTTCCGGGCGCGCCCGTGTCTGTCTTGATCGACTACGGTTTGAGCGAGAAAATTGCGGAACAGCTGCTCGAATCGGGTGTGAATACGGTCGAGAAACTGGGCAGCATGACGCCCGAGCAGCTCGAAGAGATTCCGGGGATTGAGCCTGAACTGGTGGAGAAGATTCAGCTGGCAGTAAATGCCTATTACGGCCAGTTCGAGACCGGGGGGCAGCCTGTAGAGGCCGCTGGGGGCGCCGAACCGGCTGTAGCGGCCACCGAGGCCTCCGAGGCCAGTAGTACGCAGAAGGGTGCGGAACCGGAGGAAACGGTCGCCGGCGAAGGTGCCCCTCTACACCAGGCGGCAGTACCCGAAACGGCCGGGCCCTCTGATCAGGAAGGCACGAAAACCGAGCCAAACGCTGAGCCTATTGCAGATGAGTCTGATACGATAAAAGCTTCCCGGCAGAGCGTAGAGGGCGGCACTGCGGAAACGCACGTTGAGGACGGGAAGGTTGATCGGTAGTTAAGTCGTTTCACTTATGAACAAGATTCGTATTAACGTGTTGGCCCGGGAGCTGGAAGTCAAAGCTCACGAACTGCTGGACAAACTTCCGGAGCTGGGCGTTACTGAAAAGAAGACTCACTCGAGTTCGATCGATGATGATGTAGCGGAGAAACTGCGCCAGATTTTCGGCGGCAGCGCGGGAGCTGCGGAGCGGGCCGAACAGTCCGCCTCCAACGGCGCCTCTACGGCGATGGAAGAGGCGCCAAGTGCCGCGCCCGCGCATGTCGAAAAGCCGCAGGCCCCCGGAGCTGTGCAGGAAGCCGAGCCGCCGCGGGAGGCCGTTGAGGAGAAGTTGCCGCCGCGAATCGCGGCGCAGCCGCAGCGGTTGCGTCCGCCACTGGCGACCTCGTCGC